>ERZ772906.5-NODE-5-length-129328-cov-8.241265_pt1 | contig 129328 bp, 121 predicted proteins | sample MGYA00511338_ERZ772906 | MGnify/ENA primary metagenome ERZ772906 (study PRJEB29015, sample SAMEA2738076) | human oral metagenome | biome: human oral; feature: human-associated habitat; material: saliva | place: China | collected 2212 ... | reverse complement strand
ACAAGTAAGCAGTCTACATCTACAAGTAAGCAGACAGTGTCTAACAGCTCAAATAACAGTTCGAAGAGTTCAACAGAGGTATCTAAGCCAGCAGCTCCTCAGAAGAAAAAGGTTTGGGTAGAAACTAAGCCAGCTTGGGATGAGCAGGTACCAGATTACAATCTTCCAATTTACAAAGAAGTTGAAGTTTATAGATTTTACAATGGTGCAGGTCAACTTATCTACACTATAGTAGACAACAGTGAAGATGTTAAAGCTAAGTACAAGGAGCTAGCTAATGTTAACGGTTTATCCCTCGTAGCAGGGTACGAAAAAGTTCCTACAGGTGAATACCAGACTAAGACAGTTCACCACGAAGCAGAGGGAGAATATGTGTGGCAGTAAGGGGTCCTAACCCCTTACGGACTGCCATTTTTACAAGATATTACTTAAAATCACAAAAGGTGGGATGTAAGTTTTAATACTCATCCAAATGGTGGCATTATGAGAAAAAAGATGTATGTTATCGTATTAGCAATTATTCTTATCTTCGCACTTATACCAGCAGGTGTATTTGCAGATGAAAATAAAGCTTTGGATGTTCAGTTAACAAAGTTAGAGTTACAGAACGATAAGGGAGAGACAATTACAGAAACATCTATTGGTAGTTCGTTCAAGTTATTTGTTAACTACGCTATCAATGATACTATCCATACTGGAGATTACTTTGATATGGCTATCCCTGAGCAGATTGATTTGTCGTCAGCGTTTACAGATTATAACTTTACTCTGAATGATAGCGAAGGAGAAACGATTGCACACGCAGCTGTAAAGCCTAGCGAAACAGGTGGCGGAATCATTCACATCATATTCAATGAAAAGATGAATGGTAAAGCTAACTTACAAGGAAACTTATTCTTTTATGCTAAAGGCAATGAAAAAGCTGTTAAGCTGGGAGAGGCTACACCAATTAGAGTTGTACTAAACAACAATAATAAAAATAGCTATAATGTATCTCCACCAGTTAAGTTTACTCCTAACAAGCCTGTGTCTGGAACAGAAGTAATTGGTAAATGGGCTAACCCATCAAAGAGCAAGGATAAAGCTGATTGGAGAATTAGAATTAACAAGAGTGGGCAAAATCTTAATAATGTTGTTATAACTGATAAGATTAAATCAGGCAATGGTGAATACTTACCTGAGTTTGAGCTACAGAAAGTTACTTTTGCTCCTGAGGGGAACATTACTAACTACGGTGAAAAGATTGATGTATCAAACAAAGTTAAGTATAACGAAGATAAAACATCTTTTACTCTAGAGCTTGGGGAGATTGGAACTCAAGGTTACTTACTATCTTATGCGACAACTGTAAACGATGAGGACCCAATACAGAATAACACAGCAGAACTAAGAGCAGACGATATTTCTCCAAACAAGTCGGCTGGAGTATGGATATACAAGGCAGCTGGTGGTGGCTTAAATACAGAGATTAACGGCAAGTTAAGGATTAGAAAAGTTGACTCAGAAACAGGTAAAGGACTTGCTGGAGCAAAGTTCAAGATAACTAAAGGCGATAAGAGCTTTGAGCTTACATCTAATGATAAGGGAATAGCATTATCAGACAATCTAGAACTTGGTGAGTATGATGTTACAGAGATAACTGCTCCAGAGGGATATAAAGCAACTGATGAAGTATACACAGTCAGTGTAACAAGCAATGGTGGGGTACTTACTATCAAGAATACTAAAGAAAAGAAAGAAGAACCTAAGAAACCTGAGGAACCAAGTAAGCCAGAAGATCCTAGTAAGCCAGAGACAAGTAAACCAGTAGAACATAGCAAACCTGAGGAACCAAGTAAGCCAGAACCTAAGAAACCTGATGTTCCAAATGTAGAGCAACCTAAGAAACCTGAGGAACCTAAGAATACTGAAACTCCAAAGGTTGAAGAACCTAAGAAGGATACTCCTGAGATTAAGAAACCAGAGCTTACTAATCCAGTAGAACACGGCACTCATGTTTTAACTAATACAGATAAAAACAGTACACAGAAAGAGCAGACACAACAAGCAGTAAAAAAGGATATCCCTAATACAAGCGATAATAACGATATTGTTTTTTACAGTATGTTGCTAATGTTCACAACTGCTATGATTGTACGATTCAAAAAGAAGAATAACTAGTAGGGTATTTTTAGATAGCTAAGGTGATAAAATCTTAAAAGTCTTAGCTATCTAAAAAGCAGTAAGAAGAATTTTATTAAACTGAAATTTACATAGAAAAGGAGAGAAAGAAATGAAGTTTAAGAAAATGTTTAAGGCGGTTGGAGCAAGCTTGCTAATAGCTTGTTTGGTACCAGCAGCAGCTTTTGCAGGAGAAGATGTTACTGAGAACGCTGTTGAGAAAGAGGTGGGTCAGGAACTTAACATCCTCGACTCAGTGACAAAGCCTGATGGTGCTTTCATGAGGGTTGATGAGGCTAAGCAGGACTTTAAACCTGAAAATGCTCCAATAACAAAAGATGTAGAGAATGTGGTTTTCTATAGTGGAGATGGAACAGCTATATACTCTATCCCAGACAACAGGGAAGATGTTAAAGCTAAGTACAAGGAGCTGGCTGATGTTAATGGTTTGTCTTTAGTAGGGGGAGATGTAGACCTAGTAAACGGCTATGACGCTCCAACTGACACAGCAGCTAAGTTCCCAGTTTACACACCTAATGGTGATGGTACTTTTGATAAGACTTGGCATATAGTTCCTATCAAGGTAACTTATACGCCACAAATTGAAACAATCACAGCAACCTACAAGTCAACAGAACCTATAGACTACTTATCTGCAGTGAAGAATATGCCTAATGGTGCTAGTCTAGGAATCACTGAACCTGCAGATGTAAACAAGCCAGGTAGACAGGTCGCTAAGGGCAAGATAATCTTCAAGAATGGTCTTAAGTCAATAGACGTTGAGATTCCAGTTTCAGTGGTAATTAAGTGGGCACCTATTGAAGAGTTCCCAGCAATTACAACAGCAACTGTAAATGTAATGAAGGATGCTGAAGCAGACTACTCAAATGCAGTAACTAATCTACCAGAGGGTGCTAGAGTTGAGGTTTATGAAAAAGCTGGTACATCAACTGTTGGTCTTAAGGACGCTAAGGTAAAGGTTACTCTAGCTAACGGAATGTCTAAGGTTGTAACTGTAAAGGTTATGGTACACCAGCCTATGATTGGATTGGAAGAGATTCCTGAAGTTAAGACAACAACAGTATATGCTGTTCAGGGTACGCCATGTGACATTACTAAGGGTGTAACTCTACCAGAGGGTGCTACAGCTGAAGTAGTTGAAGATGTTGCTACAACTGAAAAGGGTGACTTTACAGGAAAAGTTAAGGTTATCTTTAAGAATGGTATGACAAGAACAGTTAAGGTTTCTGTAAAGGTTGTAAAGGAAGTTCCTTGGGGTACAATTGAAGCGATTCCAACAGTAACTCCAGTGCCACATAACTATACAATTGGTGACATCACACTGGAAGATTTTGCTAAGCTAGATGACCATGAGTTCTTCAAGACTGATGGTAAGGTTAAGGACTTTGAAATTCTGTCAATTCAGAATGCAGAGGGTAAGGATGTTAGCATCGATAAGGTAGATTTCAGCAAGGAATTCGAACTCACACTAACATACAAGATAACATTTGAGAATGGTATGACAAGAACAGTTAAAGTTCCAGTAACAAATAAGGCTAAGGTTGTACCACAGCCTCAGAACAATGGAACTACTACAACTCAGAACGGTGGTAACACAGCAGCTCAGAACTCCCAGAACAGTGGTGTAGTTGCTAATAGCACTGTTCCAAACACTGGAGATAGCAACCCACTATACATTTGTGTAGGTGCTGGAGCTCTCGCTCTAATGGGTATGGTTCTTGTTACAGTAATGAGAAAGAGAAAAGCTAACAAGTAAGATTTACCTCTTATTAAATAGTACATGTTGAAGAGAAGGATACTCAGAATTGAGTATCCTCTTTTCATTAAGTGGTTTAATTTTCTAGTAAGTTGTCTAAATTTCAATGTAACTTATTGGGTTTTGGGTTAAGTTATGTTATAATTTAAGTAAATAAAAAAGTTAGTGGCTAAAAAGCCTTAATGAAAGGAATTATTTAAGATGGTAGATGAAAAGAAAAAGTATGACGACTCGTCAATTAACTTACTTGAAGGTGAGATGAGAATAAGAACTAGACCAGAATCTATGCTGGGTTCGAATGGTCTTGATGGTGCAAAACATACTGTAATTGAGATACTTGGTAATGCAACAGACGAACACCTTTCAGGGTATGGTGATAAACTAGATATAACACTATTCGAAGATGGTAGTATTGGTATAAGAGACTACGGTAGAGGGGTTCCAATGGGTTGGAATGAGAAGTATAACAAGTGGAATTACTTCCTAATCTATGAGGAACTTTACGCTGGTTCTAAGTACGATGACAATCAAGAGGTGTTGAGAAGCATTACTGATTGGTCAAACTTTGATTTTAGAGATTATCCTTACCTTATTACAGTAGGTCTTAATGGTGTGGGAGCAGCAGCAACTCAGGGTACATCAGAATTCTGTAGGGTAGAGTCATACAGAGATGGTGTTATGACTGCTATGGATTATAAAGAAGGTAGACACTGCTATGAAGAACCAATTGTTGAGGCTACTAATGAGCCTAATGGTACTTTTGTAAGATGGAAGCCTGATGGCAGACCTAAGCCACTTGGAGTATTCTCAGATGTAAAAATACCTGAGAGATGGTTTAGAGACTTAGCTTACAATCAATCATTTATTGGTGGTTTTGATGTAACTTATAACAATCAAGGAAACATAATTCAGTTCCCTAAAAAAACATTGTTAGAAGTTTTAAAAGAGGAGCTTGGTTCAGATAGGTGTGCTTACGGAAAACATTTCGCACATACAGAGGAAGATGGAGAGATTTGTGTTTGTGAGGTTGAGGTTGCGATAGGCGAAAAAGGTCAGGGTACGAGGTTTTTCCATAACAAAGTAGCTATTCGAGGTGGAGTACATGCTGATGCCTTAAATACAGCTGAGTGGCAATTCTTTAAGGATAGGGGTACTGAGAGAGGTGTGAAAATCAAGACAGTTGACTATGCAGGTTCTCTTTCAGTATTGGTTTCTTCTCTAAGTAACAAAGTGTCTTATCGTGGTCAAACAAAAGATAGCCTAGATAATAGATATGTATTTGATTGTGTAGAAGCCTCAATCACAGAGCTCCTAGAAAACGAATGGGCAAAGGGTACGCCATGGTTGGTTGAAATAGTTGAGAGCGTTATTGAAACAGCTGAAAACAGATTGGCAGTTGATGAAATGTCAAAACAGCTGAAGTCAATTGCTAAGGCAGTAAAAAATCAGAAGGCGAGTGATAAGTTTAAGTCTTGTAAGACTTATGGTGTTGACCCAGCCAGAACAGAGTATTTCATTGTTGAGGGTGATTCTGCAGGAAATGCAGTAAAGAATGGTCGAGACCCAATATTCCAGTGTTTGCAGAAGCTTAAGGGTAAGTCATTGAACCTATATAAAGCCAGCATTGAGAAAATGTTGAAGAATAAGGAAATTGCCGATATCGTAGCAAGTATTGGTTGTGGTATTGAGCTAAATATTGAGGGGTATAAAACATTTGACATCAACTCTCTGAAAGTAGGTAAAATCATTTTTGAAACAGATGCTGACATCGATGGTAAGCATATAAGAATGTTGTTATTCCTAATCTTTTGGAAGCTTATGCCACAGCTCCTCTTCGATGGGTATGTATATATTGGCGAAACTCCTCTATACATAGTTAACAAAGTAGATGGTACAAGTCTATTCTGCTATACTGAAGAGGAGTTAAGAGATTTGCAGGAAAGTGATGTAGCTATTCAGAACATTACTCGTTTTAAGGGTTTGGGGGAGATGAACTCAAAAGACCTTTGGGATACAACTCTTAACCCAGAAACTAGAAAACTAACACAAATTAAAATAAGTCCTAATGACTTGGAAATAGATTCTGTATTGGAGATCCTATTTGGTAAAAGCACAGACCTTAGAAAGAAGGAAATCTTGGGTACGCTTATCGGTGATGAGTATGCTGAACAATGTGAAACTTTGGATGAATTGATGGGATATATTGCTAGCCTCGATATGGAAGACGGTTTGGATGTTGAAGAGATAGAGTATGTAGGATAAAGTAATTGGGTATGGAATTGGGTTTAAAGCCTTGTAGCAATGCTAATAATTACGGGAGCAAGTTTTGATTTGGTAGGGTTAACAATCGAACTCTATTTCTAATGTGTGTTTAATCCTCAATGAATAATCTTGCTCAGGTGAAAGAATAAGTGTATAATAGAGGTAACAAAAAGAAAACTGCTTTGATAGTTTGGGAAAGATTTAAAGCACGGAGTAGACGAAAGGTAAAAGTAAAATGTCAAATTTATATAACGGTTCAAGTGAAGGATTTGAAAACCTAGTGAAAGGGTATGTTGATTACGCAGAAGAAGTTATTACTGCCAGAGCTATACCTGACTTATATGATGGATTAAAGCCAGTTCACAGGAGAATATTAACTTCTGCACAAGGATTGAAGTTTAATAACGGGCTTTTGAAGAGTGCTAATCTTGTAGGTGCAACATTGGCTCTCCATCCTCATGGTGATGGTTCTGTATATGATGCAATGGTAAGAATGACTGAGTCAAATGCATCATTTAACTTGCCACTTTTCGCATCCTCAGGAGAATTGGGTAGGGTTCACTCTTCTGATGTGCCTGCAGCGATGAGATATACTAAGATAATGCCAAACAAGAACATTGGTTACTTCTTTAGAGATATGAAGGTTTGCAAAATGAAACCAGCTGAAGAGGGTGATGGTTTAGAGCCAGTAGTTCTTCCAGTAAGGTTTCCTAACATCCTTGTAAATGATATGGAAGGTATCGCAGTCTCTGTTAGAGCGAAATTACCAAGTTTTAACCTTGGAGATGTAATTGATTTAACAGTAAAGTATCTTGAAAGTGGAGAGTTGACAGACAGTGATGTAATAATTCCAGACTTCTCTACAGGTGGTGTTTTGGTAAAAAACAATATCGAGTTACTCAAACTAATGTTAACGGGTAAGTCTTCATTGAAGATTCGTGCAAAGGTTGAGATTAATGGCAAAGATATCTTAGTTAAAGAAGTTCCAGCTGGAAAGACAGTGGAAAACATTACTAGAGCAATCAATAATCTTGGCGACAAGAGAATTAAATCAGTGATGGATTCATCGGGTCATAAGTCAGACCACCTGCTTGAGATTAACTGTAAGAAAGCTAATGAGGTTGAATCTGTCCTCTTGATGTTGTATAAGGAAAGGATTCTACAGAACAACATTGCAACCAATATGATTGTTATTGAAAATGGTAAGCCTATAATCTTGGGTGTTCATGGAATAATACAACATTGGGTCGAGTGGAGAAAGTCTGTTGTTACTGAACTATTCCAAGCTGAGTTGAGAGATGTAGAAGCTGAGTTAAATTCTCTTGGGTACTTCATCAGGCTGATAAGCAACCAGGAATGGAAAGAAAATTATATTGGAGAAATAACAAACAAAGGAAAAGTAGAGGGTAGAGCTTATCTTGAAAGCATTTTCGAAGATATTACAGCTGATGTAGTTGAGTGGATATCGAACAGGGCTATCTCAGCATTTAACAATGGTGGAAAGTATAAGACTCGCTATGATGGTCTTATGGAGTTTAAGCAAGAGAGAGAAAACTATCTTGCCCACCCTGAAGAGTATATCATAAAGGATTTACTTGAAATTAAGGCTGAGCAAACAGAACAGTGCAAAAGGAAGACTTTTGTTACTGAACAGGATTATAAGTTCTCTAAGATTGTAGAGGCTGAGATTGAAGATGATAGCTATTGTGTTTATACAATCTATAAGAATGGCTTTATGGTTAAGGGAAGAGATATTATTGATGGTGATGATGTGCTTGCAAGTATTCCAGCACAGGCTAACTCAACTCTTGTAGGATTTGATAACTTTGGTCGTATCCTGAGAGTATACGGTACTGAAATAGACTTCACTCCACTTGGAGAGAAGGGTGTTTACTTACCAAAATACTTTGATACTTATGTTGATGGAACTGATTTTGAGTATTACTTTATGTACTTTGGACTGCTTGATGGAAGCACAAGAACATTGCTCTACAAGGATGGGTATGTTGGTTTCCTTAACACAGAAGAACTTATTTCAAAAAGGAAGCAGAGGATTATACCTAATGGAGTACCTCCAAAGGTCATCTCAGACTTGGTTGGTGTAATTGAAGAAAAAGATACTAAAGAGTTTATCTTGGTTGCAGACGAGTCTACTGGTAAAGCCAGATTTGGCTTGGCAAGGGTAAGTGATATACCTGTAAGGTCAAGAACAAGTTCTGCTAAGGTATTCAGCGGAAATAAAATTAACATCAGATACTACAAATCACTGGATAATGTAGAGCTTTGGGAAACCTTTGATAACCCTCTGCAGTATGGAACTAAAATGCAAAAGTTGCAGGGTAAGTTTATTGGCGACCCATCAGAATTGATAGAAACGGAAAACGATGAGGTTTAAGAATGTCCGAACAAAAGGAGTATAAGGGTTTAGGTATAGTTGAAGAAGCAAAAACAGAAGATAACATAGAACCTGAAGCTGTAACTCACGAGTTGGACTTAGGTGGTTTAGATTTTGTTATTGAAGACGATGGAAGTGACGACGATGGAGTTGACGAAGATGGTTTAACTCCTGATGAGCGTCTGAGAAGTTTCTCTGATACTATACTCAGTACCTTGGTAGTTGAAGACAGTGAAATAAAGAGTTTTGCAGTGAATAGGCTTTTTGCAAATGTCACGCCAATGCTTTTTAGAGATGAGAACTATATCATCTACTCAGTTCTTTATAATTATCGAAATCGTTTAAAGAGAATGGAAATAGATGAAGAGTTTATTTCCCTTTACCTAAACAGAAATAGGGATATCATCACAAAGGCGAAACCTTATATTGATATTCGAGCTTTTGGAGAAGTAGATGGCTCTCTTGAACTTGGGTATATATCGGGTGTATTGAAACAGTGGAGAAGACTTAAGGGTATGCCTATAATCAGTGAGGGTGATTTTGAGCTCTCATTGGAAAAGTATATTTTGGAGTTTAAGGCGATTGAAACCTCTAAGGCTTATGAGGTTGCAAATGTGATATTAAACCGAGGTATGTATGTTAATGGTAAAAATCTCTTTGGTTTTAATGACAGTTTTAACTATGTTAGAAGAAAGGTAGCTGAGATTGAAGGTGTTACAACATCTGACAAGGGTACGGGTTTCACAAAAATGAGCGAGGTATTAAATGAAGAGAAAGACGATGGTAAAAAGCCATACAAAATCTCAGATTTTGATACTCTTGATGAGTTAAATAAACATTACGGTGGAGTATACAGTGGGTTGTTTTATCAAGTAATCGCTCCACCGAAGGCAGGTAAGTCAAAGTTGTGTTGTAGAATTTGCCATACAACTGCTATCAGATACGGTAATAACGTAACTGTATGGGCAGCTGAAGGTGGTAAAGAGATGTGGACAGCTCAGATGAGAGCTATTCATTTCGATTGGACATTCAACCAAGGTGTATCTGTAACAGAGAAGAAATATGGTGTAGACCAAAATGTTATCTTACACGATAAGTTCCAGACTGATGAGTTAAGGGATTGCGAGTTGACAAGTAAGCTAGATTTAATGACAAACGAAGGGTACGGCTCTATTGATTATATCGACCGACCTTTTAATGTAGAAACCTTTATTGATGACATAGATACCTCTGTTAAAGAGAATAACAGTCAATTAGTTATCATCGACTATTTGCAATTGATTGGTTCTGAAAAGGGTTTAGATGAGAGAAAGAGTATTGCTGAGGCTTATAAAAAACTGTTGCTCTATTGTCGTCAAGAGAATATTGCAGTATTAACACCTGCCCAGTATAAACAATCTACTTTTGATGAGTTGATAAAAAGTACTGATGCTGGAAACTTCGATTTGAGAACTGCAGGTGGTGGTTCTGCTGAGGTTTTAAGAACACCGGACATAACTTTTGCATTGTGGGCAACTACGGCAGACTTAGCTAACAACAGAATGAAGATATTACCAATGCCTTGTAGATTGGGTAAGGCTTTTCCGAAGATTGATGTAATTCATGATTTGGGTTCTTGCAAATTCTTGTCGGTTGATGGTGGGGGTACGGTTGGTTGATTTATCTTTGTGGCGATTTAACCTCGAAAATCTTCGATTTTACGGGGTTTTATCGTTTGGTGGTGTCCTTGAGCGATTCGCTTGTTTTGTGGCTCTGTGGCTTTGTTTTGGGGCTTGTGCGTTGTTTGTGTAAAATTGGGGTTTCGTTGTGGGTGTGGATGCTGGTTGGTAGAACCCTCGAGGAGTGGAAGGTTTACTTAATAAATATAAGAGATGTAGGAGAAGAATGATAAAATGGAAATATTAGATATTAAAAAATTTCAAACAGAACTTCCAGGTAAAAAACTAGAAGGGTATGCACTAATCAATAGTGTGAATGTTAGTGAAACAAAGAAAGGTCAGCCTTTTTTAGTAGGAAAGCTATTTGTTAAAGGTGAGATTGAATTTAAGGTTTGGAACAACTCTAAGGCTTTTGAACAGCTTAGTGAAGGTGTTAAAGGCGAAGGTATTTACATTGTAAGTGGAGAGATTAACCTCTTTAATGGAAGTAGAGACTTGATACTCAATCAAGCAAATCTTGATGAAAATAGTGGATTGGGTAAGGTTGATTTTTTGAAGTCTATCTATGATGGCAATAGAATGTACGAAGCACTTTGTACTCTGCTGAAAAAGTCAGTTTCAGAGAACTGGTATAAAGTATTTGAGCTGGTTATGTCAGGAAGAGAAGAAGCTTTTAGAACGGAATATGCAGCAGTTAACCACCACGACAATGTTCCAAGTGGTTTGGTAGCACATACTTACAAGGTTTGCAGAATAGTAAAAGTAATGGGTATGTATAACGAAATCGTCAACTATTGTGGTATGGACTTACTAATGGTTGGGTCGGCTTTGCATGATATTGGCAAGGCTTATGAATACAATATGGGTTCAATGAGCAAACGGGGTAAGATTTTAAGCCACAGGGTAATTGGGTTAGAGATACTTTCCAAGTTAGAGGAGGAGATCGTTGAGCTTATTGGTCAAGAAAATTTTGATTTGCTTATAAGCATTATTGTTGGACATCACGGAGAGTATGAAGAGAAGCCTAGAACAGTTGCAGCATATGTTGTGCATCTTTGTGATATGATTGAGAGCAACTTGCAAAGTATAAACCAAGAACTGGGTACGGCTCTAGAATTAGATGGGTTAAAGGAAATAAGATACGCTGGAATGCGTTTGAGGTAGGTTATGAACAAGCATACAAAAGTAAAATTAGTATTTCTAGTAATTTTATGTTTCGTGTTGATGTGTGGTTTCACTTCAAATAAAGGTGGTATAAGTGGTGTAAATGGTGTTGAAACAGTTAATTTTACCTATATGACAGATAAATCACCAACGGGTGGTGAAGTTCTCTTAACAATGTACGAAGGAGAAAGCAAGACAAAATATAATGGTTTTGTAACATCAGATGGCACACGTTCTCAGATAAAAACTAAAGTTTCTGCTGAGCCTCTTAAAAGCAACATAAAGGTTATAGGGTTAGAATGGTATAATTGTCATGCTCTTGTAAACATAACACCAGAATGCAAAGAGAAATTGGATAAAGGTCAACTAAGAATTGAAATAGACCCTAACGTAATTCAGAAAAGTGAAAAAATAGATAAAAAGGAAACTAATAAAATCGTAAGTGCAATAATCATAGGGATTATTGGTGCTTTTGTACTAAGTAAATTAACTGAAGAACGAGAGAAGGAAGGTTAGTTATGAAGGCATTTTTTAGGAGTAAAGTTGGAATAGCTTGTGTACTGGGGGTAGTAGTCTTAGTGGGTATGGCTTGTTTCCTTGGTGCAAGGGCTATCCTTAACAACAGTACAAGTGGTGAAGAGATTGTAGCTAGAGAAGAAACAGCAAAGAAGTCTGCTGATAAGAAAAAGGTTCTTGAAAAGAAAGAGAGTAAGTGGGTAGAGGAGAAGTTTGGTCAAGGTGAAGAAAACTCTATTCATTACAGCCAATCTGAATTAGAAGATAAGGGTTACAATAAATCATATAGACAACTTATGCACATCTACACAGATTACCCTAATGTAGATGATAAAAAGATGGTTGAAAACAGGAACAATATGTTTGCTGAACCAGAATTTAATAACTTCAATAAGCAGGATATTGAAGAGAATCTTGCTAAGATTCGTAAAGACTCTAAAAAACAGTTTTCTAAAATATACAAGAAATGTCCACCATCAATGGACTATTGGTATCTTTTAGAACCTGAGTATAAAGTAGATAACAGACTAATCACGTTCTCTAAAGACGAGAGCTTGCGTATAATAGATACTCCAGCTTTTACTCAGTGCTTGTATGATACTCTTCAAATGGAAGAAGGAGAGGCGAAAGAAGGGCAAGGTAATGGGGGTATTTTGGATATTAGAGACGAATGTCTTGTGTTAGTAGACCAATTTGATACAAATAAGTTCGTATATCAACTAACAGATAAGGACAACACAGGAATAATAAATCTTGTCAAAGAAGACGATTTTACGAATTTGAATGAGGTTAAAGGTGGAGATACAAAAATATTCATTTGTGTAGACCAGTCTCATTTAAAAGAATTAAATTATATGTTCCCTAAAGATTGGTGGACAATTGGTCATAAAAATCAAGATGTAAATAGAAGATTCGTATTTGCTCCTCAGAATACAAGATTTAAGAAAGAAGTGTCTAAAGACGGAACTAACTTGATATTTATTTATACGGTGAACTATGGTGGTTAATCTTAATTCCTTGAAAAAGAAAAATAAAATAATACGGGTGATAGGTCTAATTCTCTTGGGTATGATGTTCTTTACTCTAGTTGCTGAAGCTGTTGATTTACCTAATGATGGTGAATTTAAGAAGAATCCTTATGGTGACACTAAGTTGCCTAGTACTTTCAAGAGTTTGGAGTATTACGACTGTTTAATACCTTATCAAAGGACCTTTGAAGAGGTAGGTGGTATTGCTTATAAAACAATATCAACTAGGTACGAAGCATATAGACAGCCTATGTCAGAGACTGTAAAGAAATCTAAGATTGGTTCTCAAGTTATGCTTGAGAGTGATTTATCAGTTGAGGGTGCAAAAAAGAAACTCTATGATAAAGATGGTGTAAACATATTCGAAGATGCTAAGGGTAATAAATACTATGGTGGTGCATTGCCGAAGTTCTTTTGGAGTGTTGAACCACACTATTATGACTTCTCGATAATAAATCGAGGTCAGCTGTTTGATGCAATTTTAACTGACGGTACAGTGTTACATTATTGTGTGATAGATGCTCATGCAGACCAGGATTCGAATTGTGATAATTCTGAGGGTGGTTCTAAGGATGTTCATTGGGCTAAAACTCCAATTAAGAAAAGGCAATACTATAAGCTATTCCATGCGAGGGGTGGGCATATAATAGAAATAGCAGCTCGTAACAATGCTAGTTTGAGTGCTTTTATAAAAAGGTTTAACTTTGGCAATGATGGGAATAAGGTAGCAGCTATTCGAATGTACAATGCTAAAATAGGCGACTCCCCAGACAGGGTAGGAGGTAAAGAGCCATACTCGAAAATATCGGGTATGAGATTGGTACCAGGTGGTGCAGACGATATCAACAGTAACTCTAAGGGCAGAAATTTAATTCCAAAAGAGGATGATTTAACTGGTATGCCACCAAAGTATGAAATCTCTGAAAGTGCAAATAAGATTGCGTTACCAGACCAGGATAGTTTGTCTATTGGAGAAAAATATTCTGTTGCTATGATAAGAGATGATGTCCTTTTAAGCAAGAGAGCTATGTATAAGGACGCTATGCGTACGGGTATGGTTGGAATTGGTCTGTTTTTAATGGTTTATGCAGTGTTGTTTATGTTTGCATTGCTCTTTGATAGGTCGCAGGATTTCCTTGAGTCTCCAATGGTTCAGGTAATAACTTTGGGTAGATTTAAATATACTGATGAACAAGATGGTGCAAGAGGTTATTTATCAATGAAGCGAGGGATGATGGTTGCAGTAACAATATTCCTTGCTGGAGTTTTCTTGGTGAATGAAGGGGTACTGCTTTTAATTCAGAAGGTTATCTTTTGGATAAAAGTGGGTAGGTTTTATTAAAAGCTAAACTAAGAAAATGTTTTTAATGTGTAGTTTGTTTGCAAAATTGCCCTCGTTTTGGGGGCTTTGAATTGAAGGAGAAAGAAATGGAAGTGAATAACAAAAATATGATTGAGCTTGCAGAAAAGTATGGCGAGGCTATGACAAAGAAATATGGAAGTATGAACTCAGCAGCTATTGGTTGCGTTACACCAAACATATTGGTTGGTGCAAACTGGGCTTTTCTAACTCCAAATGAAGGAAGAGAGCTTAAGCACGCCTTTGAAAAAGAAGGAGATAGTGGAAAGATTTTCGAGATGATTGATATTCGAGGTGGTGGAAAGCTACTTGTTATGACTTTTGACAAGGTAATTGAAGTTCTTTCAGGAATACCAATGCAGTTGGGTATTGTTAACAAGGCTGATGTAGAGGCTGGTGTAGCTCATAGAAACGAGTCAGCTCAAGCATTTGAGAAACTTTTGGTGAAGGGGTACAGTGGTACTATAGGTATTATGAATCTCAACGACTCAAATACAATAACTATCAAGGGTAAGAGATTTCCATCTTTTGCAATTGATATGACAACTCTGCTTGAGAAATGTAATAAGTATGGGTACTCAGTAATCTTGGGTGGGGTTGCTAGACCTCTTCAGACAGTGTATGATAAGAGATGGGAAGTCATAAAGAATCTTGAACTAGCACCATCAGGAAATGCTATGCTTATCGAGATTAAGCAAAATAAGTAATAGTTGAAAGGTAAAATAGGTAGATGAAATGTTAACAACATTGTATATGGGTAATGCTTATTTAATTCCGTATTTAAAATATTTAATGAGAAACAACATACCTGCTGTAAAGGTGGGTATGTTCTCTTTTAAGAAAACAGAAAACGAAACTACACACGAGGCACTAAGTGCTGAATTAGAAAAGAAGAAGTTCGTAGATAATTTGCTCCGTATGGCTGAGAGAGCTATGGCAACAACTAAGACTGTTCCAGTTGCTATCAGGGAAAACAGTGCACTGTTTTCTGATGGAAGTGTTTGGGATTGTAGTGCGTTAACTTATTTGAAGAATATTCCAGGAACCAATATACAGTTGTTAGTGTTGGCACACCAAGGAGAAAAACTGAGTAAGACGGGTGAAAGAAATAAGTATAAGGTAGTGGCTGAGGTCAGAGCTATCGAGACTAAAGGCAGTAAGATGTTACAATCATTTTTACCAGATGCTTGTTTAGTGGGTATGTAAGTATGGCAGGAGAGATAAGCAAACTCTTTTCTTTAAGAGAATACTATCGAAGGTACTTAATAAGCTTTAGTAAAAAGTATTATTTTTCCTCTGCAGGAAAAATGGTTTGTCCTTTACACGATGATAAGAAACCATCAATGGGTATAGTGGTTAAGTCAGATGGTACTGAGCTCTTTCATTGTTTTGGTTGTAACTCTTGGGGCGATGTGGTTGATTTTCATATAAGAGTATCGGGAAGGCTCTTTGGAAAGAAGGGTATGTCGAGAGAGACTGCTCTTAAGGAACTCTCCAAGGAGTTTGGAGTACGTTACGAAGATGCCTTGAGAGCTGATGGTAATGCTAGTGTTGAGGAAAGTAATATCTGTACTGATATGAAACTAAGAATGCTTGCAGATGATGTGGGTTCTTTACAGGATTTCAAGTACTCTTGGATGCAAGCGAGAAAACAGGGTATGCCTATTGGATACTTAAATGACTTACTGATGCGTAGGATTGCTAGTGTAAAGAAGCTTGAAGATGAAGAAAAGAAATAAATGGGGGCTTGACTTCTAATGAATTGGTATGTTTTCGAGGAAGTTAAGCCTTTTTGTATGAATTGAGGAAAGCTATGAGTACAAGTATGTGGGAGAAGATAAAAGAATCCTCTGCTTTAGATATTTTAACGATGACAGGAGATAATTTTCTTGCTTTAGATGTTTCTAAAACCTCTACAGGTGTGGCAGTTGTCTATGGTGATGAGGTGTGGGTTGCAAACATAACGATTGACACCCCAGAGGACAGCCAATTTTTCGAGGTTTTAAGTAGGCGAGAATTGAAAGAGAAACTTCTTAAACATTTGGGTAGTAAGCGTTGGTTTAGTTGTATATTCGTTGAAGATGTTTATAATGGAATTAACCCTGAAACAACTAGAAAGCTGTATGCGTTAAATACTGCAATTGACGAGCTAATCTTGGATGGTGAGATAAACTGTAACAGGTTTATTAGAAAACAAAGTGGTTGGTGGAAGAGTTGGTTATGGCAACTTGATATCTATGGTAGTTTCAGGTATCTAAATGATAAATCTCGAGTAAGCGAAATCTTAAGGGTACGAGGTATTGAAGATTACTCAGAGGGAGCTCAAGACAGACTTGATGCTCTGGGTATGATTATTGCTTGCGTGATGGATAGGGTACTTAATGTCGAAGAGAGGGTTAAAATCACTTTGAAAGATATCGAGTGTGGAAGGTATGTAGACTTATCTGACCTTGTTAAAAGAGCTGATAACTTTGGTATAAAACCAAATAAAATAAAAGAGATAAAAGATGAGACTCTTGATGAAAGACGGCTATGCAAATATATTGAAGATAATCCAGATTATTTCTTTTGGACGAGTGGATGCAAGCTTGGTTCGTTGGGAGATAAATTAAAAATAGAATATAATAGAAAGGGTAACTACTGGTTCATTAGAAAGTAGTTTAGGTGATAATATGAGTAGAACAGCAGTGCTGGAAACAGTAAAACAAATGTTTGGAGCAAATGTAGTTGTTTGTGATGAGTTTGAGACGGACTTGGCTCGTCATGTGTGTAAGTCAGGAAACAGCAGTATGAAAATCTATTTGCTCACAAGGGTAACGATACCTGTGGTTGCTTATGATGGTTCAAGGGCTGATGTAATGTGTTATAGATGTCCTTTGTGTGGGAAATCCTATGTTCTTAGAGAGTCTTTAGAGCCAATCCAACAGATGGGTGTTGGTGGTATGCAGGGTGGCTCAGGTTTTAGAGGTGTGTTCCAGCCTTAGAAAATCAAAGGGTATGATTTTAACCTTTGTATGTTCTAAAATACTTGGAGAAATGGTTTATGCCTTTTAACTAATTAAAAAGGTTTAAAACGGAATAGGTGGTAGTAAGAATGGAAGAATTAAATAATTTTAGAACAGATGGAAGTTATGAGTCTGAGGTTGAGCTGGAAAGTAAAACTGTAGACGCATTGTCAATGAATAAAGATAGCTTTAACATTTCAATAGGAGTTGTTGATTTTAGGGACATCTCATTTTCAGAGGCAATGAAAAAGGGTAGGAAAGAAACTTATTTAGGTTTAACTAAGTCTGTTGAAGAACTTGGTATACTGAATCCAATTCATGTAATGAGAACAGAGGGGTATGCTGATTGGTTGGAATCAGGTGGCTCTGAGAATGATTATGAGGGTTGGAAGTATATTGTTATTGATGGCTTTAGAAGAATTTATGCTGGAGTTAAGAATGGGTTAACTCGATGTAATGCTGTAATTTGGGACTTTAAGGATAAAGAATTGGGTAGTGATTTGCTGATGACAGTTTCTTTATACCTAAACAAGAAACAGAAGCATTCTTGGGGAGAGGTGTGGTATCTGTTCCAGATACTAGAACTTCAAAGTTCTATGACACCAGCAACTCTTGAGTTCTTATTGCAACTAGAATCAGGAGAGGCGATGAAGCTAAAAGATATAATGCTAAGTGAGTATGATGAGATTAAACAGGCTTTGCTGAATAATGAGAAAACAATTACTCAGGCTTATAATATGCTCCAGAAGGAAAGGAAAGAAGAGAACCAAATATACAAAGAAGACAAACAAGGCATTTCTTCAGTTGAAGAAGCTGGAGATATTGTAGACGGAGATGGCAAAAATAAGCCAAAGTTATCTGATGAAGATGTAAAACAATTACTAGATTTAGTTGAGAATGAAGAAGAATTCTCGGATGATGATTTTGGTGAGTGGTCAGGTGAGGAAATAGAAGACCATTGGCAAGATAGAAAAAATGGTGATAGAATTGATGAGCGTTTGAGACTAGCCATACTAGAAAGAGATGGGTACACCTGTCAAGTAAGTGGATTTGGTAAAGGATTACCTATTGCTTTGGTTAGAGGTAGCTTGAGTGTCCATCATAAGGTGCCTGTTAGTCTTGGAGGAAGGGATTCTGTAGACAATTTAGTGACGCTTAGTAACGATTATCACAATCTTATACACAGAGTTGCCGAGACAGGAAAACTTGGAATATCTAAAGAAGATTATGATAAGTTAGATGAGAGCCATAAAGAGATCTACAAGAATGTAATGAAGTATGTAAGAGCAATCACTAGAGGCAGGGAAGCTTGTGGTGGTAAAATAGAGAAGCATAAAATGGTAAGAAAAGCATATTGGCAAGACTAGTCAACAGTGTTATAAAAGGAAATTGATTTTAGAAGGGTATTTTCATTGCTTTGCAATATGGTATAATAAAATTATCAAAATAAAATTGGAGGTATGAAAATGATTGAAATTAAAGGATTGAAAAATGGAAATGTAGAGTATTGGGACAATGGAGAAGGTATAAAAAATTTCTTGAAGCTAAATAGGGGTATAGTGGCACCATATTTAGAGAGAATGTATATGAATTTTGAGTTGGCACAGGAAGACTTAGAAAGAAAAGAAGAATTAACAACTATAACAGCTGATGACGGGGTTACTCATTGTTTGGATCCTTTAAAAAGAAAAAATTATAAGTACAAAAAAACTTTAGAAAGTCTTATAGTAAATGATATTGGTTCCTCTAGCGATTTTGAAGAGTTTGGTAATGATAATTCGTTTTTTCTCTATGAGATTTCTGCTGAGATAGATGGAATAATGTACTCATCACTAATAGATAAGTTAGGTAAAATTCATTATTGGAATCCAGATTGGGGGACTATTGACCCTGAAGAGGTAAAAACTCGTTTTATGGAAGGTGAATAAAAAAGAAGAAGGTTTTACTTGTTGGTGTAGATACAGATGCTTGCGTTCTAGCAACGGCAATAGACCTGTTCGAAATGGGTATTAAACCAATTATAATAGAAGATTGTGTTGGCTCAAGCGGTGGAGACGAGTGTCACGAAGCAGGAATGCTATTGTTAAAGCGTTCAATTGGGAAGGAACAGATAAGGTAAGAAAAGGAGATTTTTATGATAAACAAAATTCAATTTTTAGCATACCTCATGCATTTAGCTGATGAGTATGGAAATAGTGACACTATGTTTTCATGTTTTTCTTGTGGAGAGGGTTATGAAGATCAAATTCCCCTTGATAAAGTGACTTATCATTTGCTTGATGAGGCGAGAGACGGCTTGCCTGAAGATATCCGTCACCCAATGAACAATGGGTTTATCTATGTGAACTCAGTTGCCGATAGAATGGGTATGGATTGTGCTGAGTGGCAGATGGGGGACTTTGAGAACAACGACAGAATACAACAGCAGCTGTATCAAAAGTACAGACATAAAGTTCCTAGAAAGGGTTTAGAAGAATTATTCAAGGAACTTGGTAGCGTTGCAGAGTATGCATTCAAGGAATTCTTGGTTGCGAAGGGTTTAGTAGAATAATTGTAAGAAGGGTACACAATGATATTTGTAGATGAACTAAAACAAAATTACGGAAAATATAAACTTCCTTTACAGTTTGTAGACTGCTTACCAGATGTATGTGATGATTGTGGTTCACCTTTGTGGATTGGAGAGACATTAACTGGATTGTCTTGCTCTAATCCACGTTGTACGGGTAAGATTGTAAAAAGAATTGAAGCTATATGTGAGAAGCTTGGTGTGAAGGGGTTTGGTGAGGCAAGGATAGCTGACTTTGTTAACCATTATAGTGTCACTAATCCCCTAGCAATTTTCGAATTGCGAGAGGGTATGCCATTAAGTGCAAACATATCTCAGGAAGTTTCCGACGGTATAATCAAACAAATAAAAGCTAAAAATTCATTCTTACTTTGGGAGTATGTTCAGATGGCACAGTTGCCTTTTATACAGACCTCTGCAAGAAAGATTTTCCAAGAGTTTGATTCTTTAGAAGATGCATACGATGAAATAGAGTTCGGTGAAGGTTTATTCTTTGTCCAGAATCGCTTGGGTATAGTGTCAGGCGAAGAAGTTTCAATAATGGCAAGTAAAATCTATACAACTCTTTTGGAATTCAAGGAAGACCTTTTTGAAGGGTTGGAGTTTGTAAACATTAGAACATTGGGTGATGTTAAAGAACTTAATGTTGTTTGCTCAGACCAGGTTGGGGGTAGGTTTGCTAAGAAAAATGATTTTTACGAGTTTTGTAAAACAGAGTTCGGCGATAGGTATCACATCAACTTCTTGGGTAGTGTGTCTAAATCGATTGATTATCTTGTTTGGGCTGGTGCTGATGGTTCTCCAGCAAGATATACAAACAAAGTTAAAACAGTTGAGAAATGGAATGATAAGTGCGAGAGGCAGATACCAATTGTAACTGCCGAGGAACTAATTTCAATTTTGGAGGAGTAAAAGTATGTCGACAGATTATTTAATAAGTTTAATACAAAGAAAGTACACCTTGGTTGGGCTTGAGAAGTCAGTTGTTAATAGCATCTTTAACGGTGATTTGGAGAGACCTGCTAAGTTGTTTATAACAAATACTAAACGAGCGAGCGGAGTGTATCGTGGTTGGGGTGTAAATGCTACAAATTTTTTTAGGTTTCTAAATTATGAGAGTGCTGGCTATCTTCCAGGAAAGGGAGACTGTAATACAGTAAAACACTTAAAGGCATTAGGTTGTAGAAAAGGTGTAATCACAGAGGCTTTGAAGCTTGTTGAGAGAAGGATGGAGAACAACATATAAAATAAAAAGGAGTTTTCAAGAAATGAAGAAAATAGGAAAATTAAGTTTTGAGCAATTCAAGAAGTTTGCTTTTACGGATATGGAATTCAGTGAGGTTGCGTGTCAAAGTTACCCTGTAATACACTTTGGTGAGTTTAATCTAAGCTATCAGAAAGAGTCTTATGGCAACGACACTCATGGTTGGAATGGGTTTGTTAATGGAGAACATTTTTTGTATAAAAGAAGCAAGTAGTCAGAAGGCAATTAGAGCAGCTTATGAGTGTTATGTATATGATTGCTCTAAACTTGGTTATGAAGAGGCTTTAAGGAAGCTACTCTACCCAATAGTTCTTTATTCCCAGACTGTTATACCAGCAGATATGGTCGATGATGGCTCGGATATTGGTACATACCTTAACGAACTGCTATGCGAGAAAATGAAGACAGGGTATGGAGTTTTCCCAATTTTGGATGAAAGAGGTAGGATGTTCTATCTTGTTTTACCTCTAAGGGAAGATGCAACAGTACTTGGTTCGTCAAGTCCAGAGAGGTTACTTTCCGAAGAAAATCAAATGCGATTGGCACGAAATGCAAAGAAGTCTTTGCAGGGGGAGAGTGTTGATTATTTAAAAGTGAAGGGGAGATTAGAAGGATTTACCTATTTTAAAGGTAAATTAGCAGATGTACTTCAGGAAGGTTGGGAGTAGACTAGCTTTGGTGTAGATGATTTCAACAGCAATAGGGATAACAAACTGGAAAAGGCTATGCCACCAGAAGGAATAATTGGAGACTTGTAGATGAAGAAAAGTAAAAAGTATAATAACAATGGTAAACAAAGGATACTTGCTTTTCTGTTAGTCCTAATTATTGTCCTTGTAAGTAAGCAAGGGTATGGCATTTGGAAGTCAAAAGATGAGTCCAGATTAAATCAAACTCGCCAAAACCAAAGTGAAGTAATATCTAACACTCCAATTTATAATGGTGTAGATATTACTACAAATATGTCAGGAGAACCTAATTTAAGTAATAAAGACGATTGGAAAAGAGGGTATGAGTTCTATTCAGAGCTTGATAGACTTGGTCGTTGTGGTTATGCTGAGGCTCTCATTGGACCTGAAACAATGCCTAATGAGAAGAGGGGTTCGATTGGTATGGTGAAGCCAGTTGGTTGGCATACTGTACGGTATGACAATCTTATATCAGGTAAGTACTTGTATAATAGATGTCATTTAATAGCCTTTGAACTTGCTGGTGAAAACGCTAATGAGAAGAATCTAATCACTGGAACAAGATGTATGAATGTAGAGGGTATGCTCCCTTTTGAAAATAAAGTAGCTAGTTATGTTAAGAGAACTAAAAATCATGTAAAATATAGAGTTACACCAATTTATAATGGAGAAGAACTACTTTGTAGAGGGGTACATATTGAAGCCAAGTCTATTGAAAATGATGAGATTAACATTAATGTTTTCTGTCACAATGTCCAGAAGGGTATTGATATCAATTATATGACAGGAGATAGCAAGGTGAGTGACAAATAATTGATAGTTGACTTAATAAGTAATTTAAGAATATTTCTTTAGTGGTAGTCTTTTGTGACTACCTTTTATTTTGAATGGATTGCGATTCTTTTCAAAATATGGTATAATAATTGTAATAAATGCGAAAGTGATGGAAAAAAATTAAGAGGTATAAAAATGGGAAATAGTGAAATTAAAAACACCCTAGACACTGCCACTTTACTAGATAGAAGATGTGGAACATATGCAGACTTTGCAAAGTTTTCGATAATGTATGATGGCAGGCGAGGTAATGAAGTTAAAGTAGGTAAATTTAAGATTGTTCACGTAGAAGATAGAAGTCTAGTTAATGATATTGAATGGTGGTGGGAAGCTTATTATAAAAATGAGTTCATCATTCGAACAGCAGACCTAACTGAGGCTATGTGGCAGTGTTATAATCAGCACGTGAAAAATTGCCAAGAAGACGAGAGTAAAAGCCTATTTACAGAGGCAGCTTATCTATGTGATATAGGTGAAAAACCAGCATATTTTATGATGGAGGCTCTCTATAAAGGAGCAACACACCTCACTTTAAGAAAAGAAATGGACAGCCTAAAAGCAGATGGGTATGTTATTTTCAATATGGTGCTAAAAGATAATGAACTTGGAGATGTACCTTTTAAGGTAGCCAGCAAAAGTCCAACAGGTATGTTTTCCTTGTTAGACTGGATTAAAATAGGAGCACAAAGGTAATTGAGTTTAAAGGTAGTGAGGGTAAAAATATGAAAAAATTTACAATTTTTACATTTGACGACATTGAAGATGTTAATGATGCTTTTGGTTATGATTGTTTTGAAGATTTGATTCAGTCTGGAGATTACAATGCTCTTTAACCCTTTGCAAGGATATTAAAAGAGACAGACAATGAGAATGAAGTTGGAGCTGAAGCATTTAGATTCTTTGAAAACCTAGGCAGAGATGTTTTTATTTATGACTTGGAAAAAGATTTGCTATATAATTAGTGGGGCTAAATGTGTTTAGAAAGGTCGAGAGGAAAATATGAATAACTTTAATTTAATTGTTGAAGATATGTTATCTAACTGGGATAACTTTGGTGTAGATGGTTTTGATAGTGATAAAATCGATGAACTCGAAAGGGCAATCCTCGAAGCAGAAAGGGGTATGTCATCAGGGGGAATAATTGAAGATTCAATCTATGACACTCTTGTTGGTATACTTAAGGCTCTGAGACCTGAAAGTAACATCTTGCGAGAGCTTTGGGAAGACGATGGAGATATTACTGACTATACAGAACTTCTTAGAGTTAATCCAATGCAATCGATTGAAACTTGCAAAAGCTATACTTGTGATGAAATAAACAACTTCCTTAAAAGGATGCCTGACGAGCCTACAGACTACTTTGCTAGTTATAAAATAAATGGACACGGGATAAGGGTAGTTTATCTCGATGGAGAGCTTGTGAGTGCTACATCAAGGGCTAGGGCGAGTGCAGGGCGAGACTTAACAAGGCAGATGAAAGTAATTCTAGGAGATAGAAACGACAACTTAGATGGTCTTGGACTTGTAGAGATAAGAGGAGAGCTTTGTCTAAAAGAAGATAAGTTAGAGACAGCAAGAACATTCAATCCAACCATTAAATCTGCTTTTTCAGCAGTATCTTCGATGGCGAGAGACTCTGCAAGTGAGGAAGAGATAGCATTGCTAGACTTCTTAGCTTATGGTTTGCTGATGAAGGACTTCTCTTTTGAAACAAGAGAAGAGGAGTTCTCTCAGCTAACTGGGTATGGTTTCCAGACGCCAGAATTTACTTATGTGGAAGATGTTGATGGAGACAATCTACTAGATGTAATTAAATCAGTTGTAGAAGCCTTTGAAGAGAACTATGAAGAGTTTGGATATTTTTGTGATGGTGTTGTTTTCGAGGTTAATAACCGAGACCTCTTCAGAGAACTTGGAAGTGAAGGTAAATATAACTTAGGAAACATTGCCTTAAAGGTTGGAGTTTGGAAACAAGATTTGTACACTGGGTACATTAACCACATTGAATGGACTCGAGGAAAAAATAAACTCTCTCCAGTTGCTATCATCGAAGATGATGAGGGTAATGGTGTGCTGACAGCTCAAGGAAATCGAGTTAGGAGAGTTCCTTTGTATGAACCAAGAAATATAATAATTCTAGACGCTTATGAGGGTAAGCCATTATGTTTTAAGTATGGTGGCGAGGCAGGTGTTGTGCCTTGTTTCCCAGATGGAAGGTTATTGAGTGAAGAAGTCGTAAAAGAAATACTAGTGGGGTAAAAAAGAAGGGTCACGTAGAGATGAATGTATTGTTGAGTGTGAATGCAAGAAATGAAAAGAATGGGTATGTATTTGGTTATGTTATTAAAAAACAAGGTAAAACAGTAGCGGAACATACCTCCATACGAACAGATAAGGGACGAGACAGTTTGAAGATTTTGCAGCTTGAAGAAATCATCGACGGCTTAGCAAAGTTAAGGGGTCTTGTAGAACACGGAGATGTTTTAACAATTGAAATAGAAAATAGGTGGGTATACGAGTGGCTTGAACTCGAAAGAGAACAACAAAAGTATATACAGCAAATTGACAAGGTATTTGATATTCTTGACACCTTAGATTGTAAGTATCGTTTCTTACATAATGAAACTCCACAAGTAAATCTTCTACTAGATAAAGGGGTTCAAAAGGAAAAAGTTAAGTTACTATCAAGTGTTGAGATGATGGAAGGTTTACTATAGATGAAAACGAGAATAATATTAGCGAGCGACTTAATGGGTAAAACATATGCAGAAGAACACTATAAAAATATCTACGATTTTGATAAGCACATCGAGGACTATATGATAGATGATGAGGATTGCTGGGATGAAACTCAGTTCCCAGCTTTTATGGAGGCTTGGATTGATAAGGTAGAAAACGGAGGGTATGATGTAGTTACGGGCTGTTTGTCACTTGATGCCATATCTTATTTAAAAGATAAAGGTTATAACCCAGAACTAGTTGTAGTACCATCTAATCTAGAGGTTATAAATGAACTTTTAAGAAGAAAGGTACTTCAAAACGGTTTTGTTCATAGTGATGAACTTGCTGGTTTAACTAACGCAGTAGATCTTGAGTATAATATGTATGGCTCTATGCACGAAAAAGTCAGGGTATGGTATCTCAACAAGCCAGAGTATCTAAGTGAAGTGATTAAGAAGACGGGTACGCCTTTGGTACGCAACGATGGTGGTATTGAGGCTGATAGTGATGCTGTGGTTTACTATCGAGGAGATTGTGGAGAATTCTTAGAATTTGGAGTTTAAAAAGTAGTAAGGAATTGTTTTTCAAAAAGAGAAATGTTATAATATGGGTAGATGAAAACAGTGTGGTAAAAGGAGATAAATATGAAATACGTAAAGGAAGCTGTAAGATACTGCCTTGAAACTATGGATATTGAGCCTGACGAACTGTTCAGGCTTTTTGAGTTTTCAAAAGGGTATAACAGTGATGATTATAGAACTTGGCTTGCAGGAAAGGTTGTAGAGTTAGCTGAAAGCAGAGATATCGGAATGAGTAAGTTGATGGTCAAGAAGTTCCACATTCTGCAAGAACTCAAAGAAGAGTATGTTGAAAACAATGGTATAAGCGATGAAGCTTGGAACTACATTGTAGGGGAGTTAGACAGTGAGTTTGGGAAGTATGTAACATATGAAATCTCAGGCAGGGAAGATGGCTTGGAGAGTGACGAGGAAGTAAACTGGCTTGAGGGTATGGATTATGGGTTAGCAAACGACTTCTTTGTACAGGATAATGAGTGGTTACAGGACAAGTTAAACCTACCTTTCGTATTTGATTTATCTTCTATGTGTGAAGAGAGGGTGGATAAAAAGGCATCATCAGAGATTCTTGCATCAGCAAAAGAATTGGGTATATCAATAGAGAATAATGCAAGTTTAATGCTACATAGACTTTGCTCAATGGAAGAAAATCATGAAACTGCAAGAAATGGAGCTTGCGTAATATTACCTGTAGGTTTCTTACAGAAGATGGAGAATTGGTCAGTAATTAAGGAACTTCTTTGGTTTTATGATGTGAGTGGTGTTGTTGCAAACAGTAAATTGGTCTATGGAACTCCTTTCAACTTGGGTATGTATGCAGTGCTTATTCTGAGAGAAAGAACAGATGAGAGTAAAACTGATGGAGTTTACTTGAAGAAGATTGATTCTTGGGACTGTATGTCTGATGTTAAAGCTGAACAGTGTTCTCTTTCCAAGATGTCACTGGAAGAGAAGATTGCAGAACAAGGTAACACCCTGAGAAGAGCAGTTGTATTGACGGCTCTTAACTCTGCATTTGCTGGAATTGAAACTGTGAAAGCACCTGTTGAGATGGGTGTTAGCTGGGATGAGTTAAGTTTCAATTCTCACGTCCTGAGTGGGTATGTTCTTGAGAAAGATAGAGAGAAGTTGGTAAAAGTAGCAAAAGAACAGGGTATGCCATACCTATGTTTCGAGGCGAAGAATCTGCTTGATGACTTAGAGAATATGCTAAAAGGAGAGGAACTTGACAAGCAGTTGGTTACACTTCATGTTGATAAGTTAAAAGATTACTTAACTAAGCTTTATAGAAAACAGTATACTTGTTAGGAGGAATGAAATGCCTTTTAAGGATTTAATGTCTGAACATAAGAATGTCCACACTGTGGTTTCAAACTCAAGTAAGGCAGATATATTCATTTACGACACTCTAAGAAAGAAATGTACCTCGGTTCAAGATACCATATTCGAAATTAAGACAAAGAAAGATTTTGAAGCTATGGTAGAGATAGTTTCAGTAGAAAGTATGCTTGCAAAGAAGTGGCTATTTGTCTTAGAGTATAAGAAAATAAGGGGTACGCTCATAAAGAAGAAAGGTGTTTTGGAGAATAGCAATTCCGAGTTCTTAATTAAATTTGAAAAGTATAAAGATATGCTAGACTTCAGGAAAAACTTTTCTGAGATTATGCCTTTAGTTAATGAGATGTATATACCATATCTCCGTTGGTCAGAGGTTAGTTTTCTTTTATATGACAGCCTTGAAAAAGGGAAAATAAGCAGTGCAATGTTTCAGGTAGTTGCTCGAAGTTATGCAAGAGATGCTGAAGCAGTTTTCAAGATGAAAGAATATTTGGAGGCTGGATTTACAGTAACAACAAGAAAAGAAGTAGCAGAAGTATGTGGGGGTACGGTTCATACACTGAACGAATTTGTATTGAGTCTGCTCACTGCAAAGGTCAATACTGTTCAAGGAATCAAGACATCAATGCGTTTAAAAGCCAGTGAGATGAATGAGTTTTCGAAGATGTATGAACCTAACCAGCTGAGAGGAATATTAAGAGCTTGCTTAAGTGATATTCTGTTAATTAAACAGTTGTATTTGAATGGTGTAATTTATGATTCTTTTGTGGGCACTCCAGAGGAACTAGAAGTAGCTAGACTAAAAAGATATGAAAGGCAGTTACCAAGGATAGTTGGTGAAGATTTACCTTATGAAAGAATTGTTAGAGTGTATAAACTAATAAATGAAGTTGGTGTTTGGAGAGATAATATTGATATGATGAAGTTCTTATACCTTTATTACGAACTCAGAAAAGAAGAAATGGTCGGTGATAGATAATGAAAATAATTGCAAGGTGCAGTTTAGAAGATGCAAAGAAATATAATGGGAAGCTTATAATACCAACTGAAGAAGGTAAGAAACCGATTAATGTTGGTTTAAACCTTGAGGTTACGGGTTCAGAGCTTAAAGAAGCTATGGGTATGGTTTCTGAGTTTATAACTGTCAACGGTGAACTGCCAGAAGTTGAGATTCCTGAGAAAATGAGGGGTAAGGTGTTCAGAAAAGTTACTCTTGCTGAGTGTGAAGAGGAGATTATTTGTCCTGAAGGAGTTGTTCCTCTTTTGGAAGTAAGAAGTGATTATGCAGATATGAGAACCTTAATCTCTGCTTGTGAGAGAAATAAAAATCTGCGAGTAATTGGTGGTAAGTTACTTGGAATTAAGGGAATCAACATCGGCAGATTTGATATTGAAGATAGAAACAAGAAGCTGGGTATTTACTACGATGGTATGTACGATCTGTTCAAAGAAGTTGAACTTTCAGATTTGGATAACCTAACTGAGATTGTAAAGAAGAGTGTTGAGAAGTTAAAGAAAACTACTGACGATACTGAAAAGAAGAGCAAGAATAGAAAGCCTAAGAAAGCTGGTTCAGGAAGCAAACAGCGAAGAAAAGAGGCTATGGGTACGTTATTTGCAACAGTTGAAGAGGTTGCATTCTAATTTAGAAGCTTATTGAAAGATGGGAATGTATTTGGTATGATAGGATAAAGGAGAAAATAACAGTGAACTATTTTGACTATCAAGTAAACCAAAAAATGAATAATGTTTGGGACCTCTTTGAAGAATTGGGAAGCCTAAGTGAAGAAGAAATACTTGACGACAATGCTCTAAGGTATCTTCACACAACTGAGATAATCCAATCTGCAATGGGTAGAAATATCAACAAGAATGAGTGGAATCTCGCAGGGTATGAAAAAATCTGCTCTGACAATGATATGAAACAGCAGTTTTCAGAGGTGGAGAAATGTGTAGCCATTTGGGATAGACCTGAGGATAGTAAGGGGGATGCACCTGCTTATGGAACAGTTGATGCAAACACATTGAAAAGCCGAGTTTCAGAGGTTGAGATAGAGGCTTTGGAAGATGATGATGCATTCCAGAGGTCTACAAAGGACTTAGAAACTATAAGAAGTGTAATAATAATCAATAACGGTATTGATATTGTGCCTTTACTCTTGGGAGTTCTTGCTGGGTATAAGGAGTCTATTGAAGATTTGAAGTCTTTAGTTAGGGAGAATAAAGAGCTATCAGACTTAGTTAAAAATCTTTGTGCTAAAGGAAATTCAAGTTTGGAAGGTTATTTAACTGGGCTGGAAGGTAGGTAGATGAATGAATTACTTTGATTACGTAAGTACCAGGTCTAACCAAGAAACAATGGAATTATTCGAAATTCTCCAAGGCTTGAGAGGGTATGCTTTTTCTATATATGGCGATAGGGCAGATGATGCAATTGACGCTACCTTTGAACATGTAAATTCAAGGTACGATGAATCTTATGGAGAATTAGAAAACTATACGAAGAGTGTATTGAAGAATATAAATAGAAGTGAGTTTAAAAAGGAATCACCAGACTCAGAGAATATTGATGGTGTTTGGTCTGAAAGACTTGCAGATGTGAATAGTCCTGACACCATACTTGAGGAAAGGGTAGACCAACTAATAAGCGAGAACGAGATTGAGTGTGCAAAAGAAATGGCAAGTGGGTATGTTTCTGATTTCGAAGTCTTTAAGGACTTAGGGAGTATGAAAGTTTCCTGCCTAGATAAGTATGATAAGGTGTTTGAGAAATACACTAAATCAACAATTACAAATGCTATCTTTTATCTAAAAGATAATTACGATGAGATCGTTGAATCGTTCTTAGAATTTGGTAAGAAGGTAAAAAACAAAAGGATGAAAGAAAGTCAGATACAAAAGAGAGTTGAAGATAAAATTAAGTTTGTAAGCCTTATAGACAAGACAGTACTTTACGATAAAGTATCCAACTTCGAGAGAAGGTTCTTCTATGCAATCGACTTGATTGAGCTTGTTGATGAGATTATAAATATAGATAAAAAAAGAATATCTGTAGATGTTGAAGGCAGAGACTTTTGGTTGAGACCTTTTGGTGGTGTTACGGATAATGAAGAACAGTTAAAAACAGAGTTGGGTATGGCTTTAGTTATGGCAGTACTCGAATCTAATGAAAGTATTCAGTTAGTTAAGACTAAGGGTGATGTGTTCATAATTTGTACAACGCAACCAATTAAAAGTTGTGAGATTTGTATTTATGGTGTGAACTTTGGGGTAAGGCTTGAAAGGTTGAACTCGAAAGAAAGGAAAAACTTATGTTAAGAGGTCATTTAAAAACAGATGGACACTTTATAGAGTTGGAAGGTTACTCAGCTGGAAGTTTCTTAACTTTATATATGAGCTCTCCGACAATGTCAGGAGAGTCTTTTTTAGATAAAGGTTTTCTTGGTGTAGATGGGGAGGAGATGCCAGCAACTTGGGCTGGTGATTCTTTATATTTAACTATAGGTGCTAACCAAATTTCAGTCTTTCAAGGTGTAGAGTACTATGACGGTGTAAAGCTAAAATCAAGGTTAAATGAGGAGTTCTTTGTAGAGTTCGGTTCTGTTATTAGAGAAGTATTGAACCTTGCTGAGAATAACCCAACAACAAACATAAATTATGTTGGTGATTTAATTGGTGCAGGTGGCTTTAATAAAATTACAGAACATAGAATAAAAACTAAAGTCGGTGATATTGAGGCAAAAGTAAAACTATCAATGGGTACGCCTTTATTCTTAGAAATTAAAGGTGTCGATGGTTATGAACTCATCTTGGAAGAAGATGGGGAAATAAGGAATATGGGGGTGTACCCAGCGAAGTCAGAGCTGAAAAAATTCGCTTTATTAAAAAACTTATTCCCCGAATATAGACGACAGCTGTATGAGGCATCATGGTCAGGTCAAACAAGTTATACCTTTGATGAAATTGTTGAAATGCACCCAGAGAAGAATTATTCTTGGTTGAAAGAACAAAATTACTTCATCATCAATGAAATGGATAAAGCCGAAGAGATATTGAAAGAGTTTTGGGAGCATGATGGCTTAATTGGTTTCGATACGGAGACTACTGGCTTGAAGTTTAATTGCGATGAATCAGATTTGCTTGTAGGTCTTATTCTATGCAAAGAAGAGGGTACGGCTTATTACTTTCCATTCCGTCATAAGAAGTTTAAGAATTTGTGTGAGGAAAGCAAGATTGGTTGGGTAATTGAAAACTATTTCAAACCTATATTGGAAACTAAGGACTTGGCTACACAGAATGGTGGTTTCGATTGGAAAGTAATGTATTCGATGGGGGTATGCTGTAATATTGTTGAAGATACTCTTATCCTCATCAAAACAACATTATGGAATGACCATAGACATATGCAGCTAGGTTTGAAACCAATGACACACCAGTTGCTAGGATTGGATACTTTGGAACTTAGTGATTTCGTTGATGGTAAGTTCGGTGATGGATTTAAGTTTTGGGATATGGGGTATGATGATACTAGACTTTATGCTTGCCCAGATGCTGATACTGTTTTAAGGTTGATAAGATTTGCTAAAGAAAATAAAATATTGGGGAGTTACGATGCTTTTTCAACCTATCAATGCGAGGTAAGATTTATGATAGTAATTGCTTACCAAGAGTATTATGGTCACTGTGTTGATGTAGATAGATTGGAAGAGTTGGTTCAAAGAATAAGAGAAACTAAAGAACGAACTATGCGTGAGATGATAGAAATTGTCGGGTATAAGTTCAATCCAAACTCATCACCTCAACTATCAAAGATTTTCTTCCAAGAACAAGGTTACCCTGTTGTAGAGAAAACAGAAACAGGTAATCCATCAACAGGTAAGGGCACTAGAAAGAAGTTAATGTCTTATAAGAATGCTGATGGTAGTGATATGTATCCTCTTGCTCGTATGCTAAATGAGTATAGCGAAGTTTCACAGTTGGAAAGTAACTTTACAAACAATGTAGAAAAGTTCTCATCAAGGTCAGGGTATATGTTCTCTCAAGTTCAACAGTTTCTTGAGACTGGAAGAGTATCTGTTAAAGAACCTAACTATCAATCTTATAATGATACAGTCAAAAAGTACATTGTGCCTAGAACTGGCTTTTATGCAATGGATGCCGACTATTCATCGGTAGAGTATCGAATCCTAGCGGGTATGGCTAATCAGGAGAATCTTGTAAAATGGTTCTTCAATCCTGATGGTGATTATCACAGATACCAGGCAGCCAGAATGTTTAACATTCCTTATGAGGCTGTTACCTCAAAACAGAGAAAGAATGCTAAAGGTATCAACTTTGGATTACCATATGGTATGGGTGACAAATCATTAGCTGAAACAATTTTTGGTGTAGGAGATGCTCTCCACGTAGCTAAGGCTATAAAGCTTAAGAGAAAATACTTTGAAGGTCAGGAGAAAATAGAGGAGTTCTTTAATAAGGCAAGGGCAGATGGTGTTAGAGATGGTTTCTCAAGTACTTACTTTGGCAGAAGAAGGTACTTCGATAAAACAAAAACTTCAGTTTCTAAGATAAGACGAGAGGCAGGCAACAACAGAATACAAGGTACAGCAGCAGACATCTATAAGAGAGCAATGGTAAGGCTCTTTGATTATTTGGTTGCTAATGATATGCTTGGAAAAGTATTGTTATCTGCTTTTGTCCATGATGAGATATTCCTTGAGGTTCATAAGTCTATTGACCCAGCCAAGATGCTTGGTATCTTGTCTAAGGCGATGAAGCTTGAAATTGAGGGTTGGTGTCCTCTTTATATCGGCTGTGGGTACGGTCGTAATTGGTATGAAGCTAAAAACACAGAAATACCTATTCAGGTACAGGACATCATTTTAGACCGTTATGAAGAGAGTGGTATTGAATGGTGGAATGGAGATATTGACAGATTGATGAGCTGGGAAGTTGCTCTGATTAATGAATATCGTAGAGATAGGATATTAGGTTTCATTCGAGACGAGGAAAATTGGGGTAAGGTTATTCCACCGGAGATTGACTCTGTTGCGAGAGACTTGTTGAGTGCAGTTAAAAGTGGAGAAACAGATGTTGATGTTGTTGACAGCAAAGACATTAAAACAGATTTATCTCTAACAGAAACAATGTTTGAGGTTGGAAGAGTATTTGGTTGCTCTGAGGATGTTGAGAGGGCTGGATTTGTAGAGTCTACAACACCTGTAGTTGAGGCTCAAGAAGAAGTAGAAGAAGAGGAAGAACCCGTTGATACAAAGAAAATGGCTATTGATAGGGTAAAGAATTTCGGAGTGGGTACGTTATCGAGAGAAGAGGGTATGTCGCTGATATTCCGATTAGAAAATGACCCTGTTTTTATGCAGTCGGTAAAATCAACGCTAAAAAACTCGAGTGGTAAAAACCCAGTTCTCTGCTTGAAAGACGGTAAACTTTTCGATACTGGTTTGACTTGTAACTTGGGTGCTTGTTATTCCCAATTGTTAAGAATGTATATGGTCGGAGGTAATTAAATGCTAATAAACTCAGAAGTTGCTACAGCAGAAAAAATCTACGAAGGTTATAGTGAAACTACTAAAGGCGAAATGGCGGAGAGTGTTTCAAGATATGCTAAAGCTGGTCTTAACTTCCCTTGTTTGGTAATTAAAAAAGGGTTTAATGCTCAGAAACACAGATGGATGTTAATAAGTAACATCGTTAAGTCCTCTAAGAAGTCTGATGTCGGTCTGTATTTGGACCAAGGCGATAAGAAAATGAAACTGGGTACGGTTGGAGGCTCTCAGGTCAGGACTTTGATTGAAATACTTGGTGAAGATAATCTGAGTGGCTATTATGATGATGGTCGAGAGTTGGTTGGAAGTAAGTTGTTTGTTTTGGGTTGCTAATCTGCTTGGGTAGGGTTGGCAAAACTCAAAACTTGAAAAACTCGTTCAATTTTCACAGTGTTGAAATTGCTGATGAAGAAGTCAGTTAGAGAATATGTAGGTTTTAAGGTAAATGTTATAATTTCAAAGGTAAAATTTGGGTGTGAGTTCTCGGTTGTCTGTTTTGGTTTAGATGTGGAATTTTCACCCTTTTAAATTTGTTGAGTGGTGCTGAGACAGCAAGAATATTGGGTACGGCTTTTACAAGAAAAATTAAAAATAAATTAGATGAGAGGGAAAAGAAATGGCTGATGCGAATTTATTGAAAGAACTTAATATCGGAACAAATAGAGACTCTGGAAGAAGTAGGTACAGCAATAAGAAATTATATAACATTGCTATCTATGGAAATGTCAGAGCTCTGATAAAAAAGCCCTCTTATTTCAATTGTGGAGACTTAACTGAGAAGATGTACTATGCCATCCTTGATGTATTTGCAGTAAAATGTCTTGAAGATAATGGATACTTCAAGGAAGAGGGGTATGTTTCCATTGGAGCACCTCTATTTAGCAGAGGAAGTATGATAATCACACTAGACGACGAAACTTTAGTGGGTAAGAATGTAATTGTGCAATCCACTGCCAGGAAAGGTGCAACAATTAGTTTAAACTATGAAGAGGCTCAAAGTGGTGTAGAACCTATTAAAGGTTTTGACAAATCAGGCTGGACATTGAATTGTGTTCCTTTTAGAAAAAACTCTGAAGGAAATTGGGTAATGGGTGTGAACTATGTTCACCCATTGGAACAGGGAAATAGAGAAAACTTGGGTACGGACTTGGAGTATAGGTTGTTTAACGGTGTTATGACCTCTGATGAAACTGGTAAGGTTGAATTTGATTTCCCTGAAAGCACTTTAACAATAGCCGAGTATGTGGGTACAAGGTATCCTCAGTATTTGGATTTGGGTGCGAAAGAAGTGAACAGGATGTCATCAGAACCTTTAATTCGTACTGAAAGTGGGAGAGTTGATTTAACACAAATAAAGATGGACTTAACAAAGCATCTCGATGTACAGGCAGAAAGTCCTTTAGCAGAGGCTTTTTCAGGTGCATCCGAAGGAATACAGAAAGCATTGCATTCAAGTTCATTGGGTTTGTCAAAATTTAGAGATATGGATAATGAAGAGTTATCTGAAATAAATGATTTATTTAGGAAAATGTGTGAAGAGATTGCATCATCTTGGAACATTAAACTACAAAGTGGAAGAACAGGAAAAGAATTGGGTATGTCTTTGTATGACAATGCTAATGAGTTATTCCAATACATTACTAAACAAGAGGAAATGAAAGGTGTTGCACTCTCCAAATTCTTACCAGATGAAGATGAAGTGAAGATGTCACAGGGTGTGGTTCTTAGAGAGATTGACTGTGCAGTAGGAGGCTGGTTGCTCGTTTTGATATTGGGTACGATTTGTGGTGTTAATGTAAAGGAGCTAGCCTCAAGTGTATATAATGCTGAGAGAAGAACTAAAAGCAGTGTTTCTCATTTATTAGCATTGATGTGGTGTAAACCTTTTGTAGTTGGTCATATAATTAAACTTCCATTTAGTGTATTGGCTTTCCTTTACAGTATGAATGGTAGCTCTGAAAGGGAGGAAGGTATTGATACACTTATTGGGTACAGCATTATAGAATTCCTTACAAAGGAAAATAGTTTTCTCTTGAAGAAGACTGTAATGACAAACTGGTATGAAACACTTGCTAAGGTTACAAAAATAGATAAGCAGGCAACAGGACTTTGTGAGCTCCTACTAGATAAAAGAATTTATTTTACAAAAGAGGTTTATTACAACGATGAATTACTGGAAACTCTTGATGGAATGGGTCTAATATTGATGCTAGAATTGGGAGATGGTTCTGAGAGAGTCTTGTTGGGTAAGGATGTAGTAAAACAAGTTCACATTTACAATACTTTAAGGAGATTAGGTCAAGAATCTACTGGTATTGACGAAGAAATGATAGCTAAGGGAATAGAAGCCTATCAAGAAAAAGTAGGTTTCAAGCTTGAAGCATTACAAGCAGAAAGTATACAACTGTGTAAGTTTAGAGCCTCAGTGCTAAGTGGTTGTGCTGGAAGTGGTAAGACAACAACATCAGAGTGTATGAAAATGGTTTTCGAAGAAAACCTTGAAGGGTATGAATACTGTTATGGAGCACCTACTGGAAAGGCTTGTAGAAGGTTGAGCGAGGTTGTAGGTGGTGGAGTAAAGACTTTACACTCCATGTTCTCTGTAATGGTTGGAGAGGAACCACCTTTAAAAACAATTTATCTCAAAGATGAGCTAGATTTCGAAAACAGAGAGCCAAGGGTATATATCCTTGACGAAATGGCTATGTGCAATATTGATTTGCTCTTTGAGGTGTGTGCTAATGTAGGTGGTAAGGATATTATAATCTTCTTGGGTGACGTTAAACAGTTGCCACCGATTGGAAATGGATTTCCTTTTTATAGCTTGATGAAGTTATTACCTTGTGTAGAGTTGGGTGTTAGCAAGAGAGCAGCTGAGGGTTCTTTGGTTAACTATAACTGTTCTGTCATCAACTTCTTGTCAAATGGTTATGATGAGCCTTTAATTTACGATAACGACTCATTTAGAGGAGTTCCTTGCCCAGATACTGAACTAGTAAGAAAGACTGTAAGTGAGTTTGATTATTGGTTAAGTAAAGGGGTTGCAGAAGATGACATTCAAATAATCTCAGGGTATGTTTCCGAGGAGAAGATGTCCTCTACTCGAAAGATTAACCCAATAATTCAGCAGAAATTAAGGGCTAACGACAGAGCTTTAGTAACTCAATATAAGAGATATGGAGATGCAGTAACTTTCCATATGAATGACAGAGTCATCCATATAAATGTAAACCAATATGGAAAAAGAAGATTTAATTGGGACGGTAAAAACAGTTTCCAAGAGGTAATAACTTTGGGTATGGTGAATGGAGATATGGGTAAGGTTGTTGGACTTGTGCCTTGTTCATCAGTGAGATGCTCTTGGTTTAATGAAGTTAACGAAAATACAGCAGGTAGCTTATCTGCTGAAGAGGCTGAAACTTTAATAAGCAAAAGGGACGAATACGCAGATAAGTTAGAAACTTATAACTTTGGGGTTGAAGCTAGTGATAATGAGTATGTAATGGTTGTCGAGAACTATGATGTGGACTTAGATAAGAATGTATATGTACTGTATTACTGCAAGTTCCTAGAAGGAAGGGGTACGGTTGCTATGGGACCAGACCTTAGAAATTTAGATTTAGCTTATGCCTTAACCTGTCATAAGATGCAAGGAAGTCAGGCTCAGGCTGTTATTATTCCTCTCGAGAAGAAAAGCAATCCAAGTTTCATAAATCGTAATATGATTAACACGATGATAACAAGAAGTCAGGGTATGGTGTCTTTAGTGGGTAGTATTGGTAATGAATACTCATCAGCTCTTTCAAGGGGTCGAGGAGAAGTTGCTCTGAAAATAAAATCAGGACAATATAATGACTTGTTAGAGAAGCTTGTAGAAAGCAAATAGGTGTGGTATTATAAAGTAGTGGTATATTAGGTTATGAAAAGGTCAGAGAAGAAAGAACTAAAAAAGTTGATGAGTAGGAAAGAGTGGAAAGACTGGAAAAGGCAACATAACAGGATTGACCACTCTTCTTGGGAAGAAAGGGTAAGACAAATAGATATGAATTCTCTAGCTGAAGATGAGATTGAAAAAGCTGAGGTCGAGAAAGAACTCAATTCAGCTCAGAGAAATGCAAAAAGGCGAGTAACTGGTGGAGTCTTATTGTTAGTGGTTGCTTTTGTTGGTTTAATGGTTGGTTTTAGGTTCAGATAGGTAAGCGAAATGGGTATGTCATATCAGGAATATGTAGAAGTATACAACGCAGTATTTAGAAAAATAAAAACTCTTGGTGAAAATGAAGACGAGGTAAGAAGAGAGATAAAGCGAGCGAGGGGCTACGATTTAGAATCTTCTGTTGTTGACAAGGCTCTGAACTATGGAGATTTCATTTGGGTAGAGTCTGAGAAGCTAAATGGTATGGGCTGGGAAGAAAATAAGAAGTTAAGAGAATTAGGTCTTTTTAGCGAAGCTGGAAGATGGTTGCTAGAAGACAGGTTCATATTCCCAGTAAAAGATATGTTAGGGAATGTTATTGCTTTGATTGGCTGGTATCCTGATGATAAAAAGTACATCACTACTCCAAGTGCTTATTTTTCTAAGAAGTGCCTATTCTTCGGAATGGAAATATTGGGTATGCAGAATAGACCAAAAATAACTTTCATTGTTGAGGGTATTTTTGATAGATTAATGTTAGTTGCGTTGGGTTTTCCTTGTTTGGCTGAGATGGGTGTAACTTCATCTGCTGAGAAAGAAAGTATTTATGGATTCTTCAAAAGGGTATATGGTATTCCAGATAACGACAAGGTTGGAAGGAGAGTTATGAATGAAGACGAATGGAACTTGCCGAGAGGTAGTTCTTATATCTTTTGGGAAGACTCATCTGTGAAAGATGTTGACGATATGTTTAAGAAGTATGAACCAGAATCAATAAAGGAAGTTCTACTTGAAGCTGTAAAGCAGAAAGAAAGGAAAATAGAAATTTAGAGGAGTAGATAAGATGGAAGAGAAAAAATTTACCTGTTTACCTTTAGATGTTTTAGTTGTAGACCAGTTCAACAGGGTTATGAGAAACCTTAACAAGGCATTAGAAGCCCTTTATGACCCAGCTTTGCTGGTAATATCGGGTATGCTAAAAGAAGATGGTGGAGACACCTTTTTAACTCTTTATTGTGAAGATTCTAACATGCGAACAAGAGAACAGCTAATCTATGTAGACTGGAACAAGAATATGGTTGAACCTACAAGTGATAAATACCTATGCAAACAGGGTAGGGATACTATCTGTATAGATATCAGAAGAGAACTTGAAAATGTAATCAACTGGGTTAACAGCGGTGAGGTTGCTAAAAGCCACCCTTTAGGTATAGATGCTTTGTATTTCCTACTGTCTAAGAACTATGACAGCGCAATCATTTATGGTTGTGGAACTGAGAGAAAAGCTGATGGTAGTGGATGTAAATATAAGCTATATTTAACCGACAATGACTTAGACTACGAACTAGAACCTCGTTATAGTCCTAAGTCCTTGCTACTAAAGGAGCTCTCTAGGAGAGAGTATACTATGTTAAAAGATGAAAAGAGGTTAAAATGGTAAAGGGGTAGGTAGTAGGTTATGAATAAGCAAGTTATAAATATTGGAAATCTGCCTAATGGAATGTTACTGATTGAGATAGTAGCTGATGGGTCTGCGATGATTGACAGTTTAGCATCTCAGATGGGTATTTCCATTGAAAGTGTAAGAATGCGAAGAGTTAGTCCAGAAAGGGTTGAGTTTTCTTGTATGAACAGTTCAAAAAGTTCTCCAGTAGTCACTGGTTCGGTGAACCTGAAAGAGGGTATGATTCGAGATTTGCTATTATCTACCTTGACGACTATGTATCTTCAGTTATGTGACTTCTTTGGTGTGGCAGGAAACTTCGATGTGAAGGTAGGTTACTTTTACAGCATGGTCACAGTAACAGATAAAAAAATCTCGATAGCTTAAGATTTATTTCCGAGAGGGCTGGACTCTCTCAAATAGATTTGTTAAACTATGAATGTGGTCGGGGGTCGGGTAGGTGAGGTTTAGGTGATAAAATATTTGGTTGTTGAAAATGCTTTGTATATTTTCAACAGATGAGAGCTCAGGAATTAAGATTCGAAATAACCTTTTTTCGACGAAGAGTAATAATTTAGTAATGGCAGCTAAACTTTGTATACACCCCCTTGTAAACAAAGATATTACTTAACTCCCCTTGTTAAGAATCTAATAATCCCAATTAATATTCAATTAAGATTCCTGAGTTCTCACCTGTTGAAAATTGTTTTAGACAATTACAACTAGGTAGAATTCTCTTTTGAGAAGGTACTTTGGGGTTCAACTTCAAAGTACCAAATAAATCTTGAGGTAAGATACGTTAAGAGGGTATATCGGACTTTGGTTGGTGCTTACCTCATTTATAATATGTCTATATGGTGTAGTAGTGGCGAGGCATTCGGCATTCGGTGGTTGAGTTAGTTACTGCACCATATGTCCTCTTAAGGGGACTTAGAGCGAGTTAACTTTGGAATATTAAGTATGATAGTCTTTAAAGTATCTAATGGGTAGGTTTTAAAGTCAAGATGTACTCTCTAAGGTTGAAAAGTTTGGCTGGGTATGGCTTTTGTGGTAGTTGAGTGGGGGAATTTCCTTAAGCTCACAAACCAAGCAACCATACTCGGCTAAACTCTCGTAAAATGGTTAAAGCATTTGAAGATGTGTAGATGTAAGTTGGAAACTTAGAACACTCAGAACACTCAGAAAAAGAAAGGAAAAAAGAAAAATGCTAAAGAAACTTAAAGCAAAAGAATTCACAGCAGACCAGATGTCTGCACTACAGGAAAGTGCAGAAAAGCAGGAAATCAGCAGAAGAGCACCTAAGTCAACAGACCCAGTGAACTTCCCAGTATTTGATATACCTGTGGGTAAGAAGGTAATGGTATATGTTCCTAACCACACTGTTGCCGATGGAGACAAGGTAGAGCTTAGAATGGATAAGCCACTAATCCATGCAGTGCAGGATGGAAACAGATTCCTAAACTTCAGATGTATTTCAGGTCTACCAGAAGAAGCTGGTTATTCAGGAATGTGTCCTCTTTGCGAGGGTACGTCAGAGCCTTGGGATTTGGCTAAGGAGCAGATTAGAGAAGCTTGCTCAAGAGCTGGTCTTTCAATGGACGATTCAGAAGATAAGTCTGTAAAGGCTATCAAGTCTGAATACTACGGCAACAGAGTTATTAAGGAAGCTCAGAGAAAGTACACATTCCCAATCGTAGTTATCGAAACAGTTAACGACGAGGGTAAGACTCCAGTTATCGAAGACGGCAAGCTGAAGTACAAGGTAATGTGGTACACAATCGGTGAACAGGCATATGGGGATAAGTGGATTGCAGTACTTGAGGGTATGGAAGATGAACCATCACACCCAGGTGGACATATCTTTATCCTAAACTACCAGTACACTCCAAAGACTGGCGAACAGAATGCAAGAGATGCAGCTAGAAACCTTAAGGTTATTCCTAAGAATGTTAAGGGATTCGAGAAGATTGCTCCAATGCTAGACAAGGCTACTGAAGATTGGACTCCAGCAAAGGCTCAGCAGACTGTAATTATGAATCAGTTCTATGATGAAGCTGACCTTGAAGAGGTTACAAACACTCTTCTACAACCTACAAGAGACCTACTCGCTGTCTACAAGGCTAAGGCAAGTGGTCTTGGTGCAGAAGCAATCGAATCAGGTTTCGAGATGAAGGCTCTTCCAGAGGAAGAAGAAAATATCGAACTGCCTACACTGGAGACAGATTCAGATTTCTAAATTGGTAGATTAGGTAGATGCGTAGCAACTAAATAAGTTGCAAGGGTATGGATTAAATAAAAGATTGAGTTGAGAGCCCTTACTTGAGAGAGTAGGGGCTTTTTATTAAAAGAATGCGGAGAAAGAAGATAGTATGGCATACAGTAAGATAACATCAGTCGAAATAAAGAATTTTATGGGGTACGAGAGTGGTAAAATTCAATTCGATGAGAGTGGTGTAATAAATATCAAAGGCTATAACGACTCAGGTAAATCTGCGATGCTGACAGCTTGTGCAGTTGCTATGATGGATGCCTATAAGCAGAAACAGGCTAAGTTCATTCGTTTTGGAGAGGATTACTTTGGAATAGTAGTATCTTTCGAAGATGGGGTACAGCTTATTAGACAGAAATATAAAAATGGTAACTCACTATGGGAGCTTAGAGAGCATGGAGATGTGCTTTACACAAATAAAGCTGGAAGTAGGTTAACAAAGGTAAATGGTGTTCCTGAACCAATAAGGGATTATTTGGGTTTATGTGAGCTTGAGGAAGATGGTTCATATTTAAATTTCCAGTCCAATAAAGACCCTTTGCTACTTGTTCAGACAACGGGAAGTGATAACTACAGGGTTCTTCACGAGGTTCTAAAGGCTGAAGAGATTTATAGAGCTAATGCTATGATTAACTCAGATAGAAATCAAATCAATGGAGAGATTTCTAAAACAGAGGGTAGGATTATGGCAATCGAAGAAGAACTTGAGGCTTATAAAGGCATTGATGCTGAGTTAATAGCTCTAATGGCTCAAAAAGATAGTGAGTCAGATAAAGTAATTGAGGCTGGAAGTTTAATAAAAGATGTAGTCACTTCAGGAAGGTCTGTGATGACCTGTGTGGATATACCTGAGGTTGGTGAGATAGATGTAACTAACTTGGAGAGTGTGAACAAGCTTTTGGGTATGGCATCTGAGATTTGCGAGATGAAGACTGCTCCAGAAGTTTCAGAAATAGGTTCACTTGACTCTTTAAAATTGGTAGAATTTATAAAGAAGGAAGCTAAAGAACTCAGTGAAATTGCTGACATTCCTGAGGTAAGTGGAGTGGATTGTGAGGATTTGGTTGCTCTCGGTGGTGTAATCAAGACTTTAGCCGATATTAACGGTAGAAGCAAGGAAATTAAAGCTATGAAGCTTGAAGAAAATACTCTTAACAAGGAGTTATCTGCCCTTGTTGAAAAGAGTGGAATAGACTATAGAATCTGCAATAATTGTGGAACAGTTGTTGTGGTATAGGATAGCGGTAGCGGAGTGAATGGAGAAATACACATATACAACGGATAGGGGTATGTTATAATGGCAATAGAAAAGATAAAAGGTGGTAAGGTTCTAATCTTTGGAGACTTACATCTAACAAGTGCCTTTGAAGGACAACATAAAGACTACACCCGAGAATGTTACGAGATTATGGACGAGATAACCAAAAAGGTTGATGATGCTGGTGCAAGTGCAGTAATATTCCTCGGTGACTTGATTGGTAGGACTGAAACCAACTTGAAAGATAGGCAATTCTTGATGAGGGTAATGCTATTCTTGAAGAGGCTGAATGTAAAGACAGGTGGTAAGGTCTTTTCTGTAAAGGGTAACCACGATTTTGGTGCTTTTTCAGATTTTGATATGATGTGTGGTCTTGGGTATTTGAAGAATGTCAATGAGGTTGATTACCTAAATGACAGCGGAGAGCTTGAAGTTCGTTTCCACCTTGTAAATTATGGTGATGAGAAGAGAGAGCTTAAGTTTCCTAAGACTGAGAAGGGTGCAGTAAGCAATGTAGTTTTAGCACATGCAGACTTCCATATCGAGGGTACGGCTGATTGGTATATACCTACAGCTCAGAGACTTGACCTCGATAGGATGAAGAACTTTAGAGGTGTTGACTTAGTGATTTGTGGTCATATACATCATCCAAGTCAGGAAATCTTGTATGGGGCTGAGGGTATTGGTTTGTTTTATGTAGGTTCTCCAACACGTTCTGTTGAGAGGATTGAGGATTGTTGGGTTGTTTCTTTCGAATATGTGAGTAAGGATAGCTCAACAGAGTATAAAGCCGAGCCTTTTGGTTTGAGACCTGTAAGTGAAGTTTTTTACCCAAAGGAAGCATTTGGCATCACTGGAATGTCTGAAGAAGAGATTGAAGCCTTAGAAGAACAGGAGAGCAGGCTACAGCGTTTAGAGGATATTGTCAGTGAAATTATTGAGGGTAGGCTTACAACAGGAGATATTTTTGCTCAGGTTAGAGCAGTACCTGTTGTTGAAGATAGAATAAAAGATATCGCTTGTGATTACTTAAGAAAAGCTATAGATGAGTAGAGAGGGTTAAAAATGGAACAGGAAAAGTTAATTGAAAGGGTATCCCTGCTAAACAAGAAAATCAAGAAAATCAATATGGAGAGGGTTGTTATTGAGAGTAAAAGGGAGTTGCTTGTTGAGACACTGAATAAGCAAGTTGCCGAGTATAAGAAAAAGACTGGAGTGGACTTGGCTGGCAAGAGTGTTAAGGAAATTTACTCAAAGGCAACTACTGAGTACAATAAGTTGTACGAGGAAATCAATGCTGAATACGAGACACAGAGGAAAGTTGTTGATTGTATTGAGTGTGGAGACATCGATGAAGCAAAAAGGCTCTTGGGTATGGATGTAGATGCAGAGTCAGAGGTTGAGAAAGAGACTGAATCAGTGGAAGAAGCCGTTGAGGAGTTGGAAGTAGGAGATGACTTTGAACTCGAGGTTGAGGACTCTGAGGAAGAGGATTTCGAGGATGAAGATTCTGAAGAAGAGGTTCTTGAGGGAGAGGGTTCCGAAGAAGAAGATGAAGACGAGGCAGACGAGGAAGTCGAGGTAGCTGAGGCAGAAGACGGATTTGCTGATTTAGAGATTGAGGAAATCGACTTGGATGACCTTGGTGGAGAGCCTGAAGAGGAGCCTGAGAAGGCTAAGAAAACAAAGAAGGGTATGAATAATCCTTTTGATAAGACAGATGACATCTTCGACCTTGTTGAGAAAGCTGAGGAGAAGAAGGTTGAGAAGAAGGCTGAAAAGAAGGTCGGAGGGGAGAAGGCTAAGGAGACAAAAGCTAAAGCTGAACCAAAAAAGGTTGAAGAGGGTGTTGAGAGCCTAGCAGATTTCTTTGAAGATGACGATGAAATTTTAGATTTCGCAGATGGTATTGATGGTCTAAGTTTAGACTTTAACTAAAGGGTATGGGTTAAAATATGAAGGTAAAAGTAAAATTTCAGGAATTGGTAAAAGCATTAGGGTACGTTAATTCTGTTCTTTCAGATAAGGCTCTAGACGATAAAATGAAGAACATCATTTTTCTCGTCAATAAGGATAAAGTTGAGATAGTAGGAACAAGTACGCTAATCTTTTCAAGAACTTTATTGGAAGAAGCAGAAGTTGAAGATGTTGAAGAAGAGTGGTCATTTCAGTTGAAAGCAAGTGATTTGAACGGCTTGGTAAGTTCATTTACAAATCTTTACAAAACTCATGTAGATGAGATTGAGTTGATGGAAGAGGGTGTGAAGATTAAAGCTGTTGTTCATGAAATTGCTAATGAAGAGAAAGACAGCTCATTGAACAATGACATTAAGTATCTATTTGATAGCTCCAAGATTGGTAAAAACACTTTTAATGAAATACATTCGGAGTTTCCAGAGGAGTGTGAATGTTTAAAGAGTGGAGAGCTACTCGTGTATATAGACAGCCTAATGCCTTTGATGACAGGTGGTGCAAGTGGTGGTGTTGCAAGTAAACTTTACTTTGCAGAAGACTATGTATTTGTGTTGAGTAGTGCTACAGCAGCATTTTTCAGAAATATGCTACCAGAGGATGTACTATCTGACGTTACTTTGGGTATGTCATCAGTATCGTTCCTGAAGAGGATGGCTGATGCGAGCGAGATGATTGAAATCTGTAAAACAGAAAACTTTGTTTGTGCAAGGACAGGAAATACAGTTGCTTTCATCAAGTATAAGCCAGTAAACATAAAATATAAGATTTATGTTGAGAAGCTTGCTAAGGATAAGGGTGTAGTTCTTGATAGATTATACCTAAAGGACGTCCTAAAAAGGCTGGGTACGGTTTCACCAGACTGCATTGTCGAGATTACTGAAGATGGTGAAATGCTTTTAAACAATGGAAGTATTGACCAGACGCTACCTTTGGTAAGTGAGAAGGAAGCAAAGGATGTTAAGTTCAAGATGTCAGTTCCTGTATTTGAGAAGTCTATTCTTGGAATAGACAGCATCTCAGATGAGAATGTATTCTTGTACTTTGTTCCTCGAAACAAGATTGGTTACACTCTATACCTTATGGATAAAACAAACACTTGGCTATCAAACACTCAGGTAAGAAGGGCTTAGTAGGAGATTAAAATGGGAATATATTCAAGAGAACTGGGTATGCTTACAGTTCACAGTAAAAAGAAAGCAAGTCTAGAGGCAAAATTAGCCTCTGAAAGACAACAGCTTTTGGAAAATCAGAAAATATATGTAGACCTTTTACAGGCTCAACAGTTGCTTACAACAGTAAGTGACGATAATACTGAATCAACTTTAACATTTATCACAAGTGTCATTAACAAGGCTCTTGCTGAAGTATTTAAGGGTGATGCAAGAAAGATTGAGCTGAAGAAGAAACTGTATGCTGGAAACAAACCTCACATTAATATTGAGTTAACAAACTCAGAGGGAAATACAATAGACTTGGCTATGCAGTCAGGAACGGGGTTACAGCAGATAGTATCGGTTCTCTTTACAATATGTTTGATTGAGATTCGAAAAGGTCGAAGACTCCTAATTCTTGATGAAAAACTTTCAGGTTTGCATAAGAGTGCTAAAAGAATAATGAGTGAAATTCTTCAGATATTTACTGAGGGTGGTTTTCAGTTCATCTTTGTTGAGTACTCATTAAATGATTTTGGTAAGATATACAATGTAGAGAAGCCAGGAATGGTGTCTAAAATCTATGACCTAGAGGGTGAGGATTACGACGATACAAGCGTATTCTTATTCTCTGAGGGTAAGGATTTGGGTTTTGAGCTCGAGGATGAGGAATAGGTTCTTGAAAACAGTGAGATGGAAGAGGTTCTGAAGAACCTCTTTTATTATGTGTTGAATTAAATTCCCTTGTTTTGGGTGTAAATAGAGGAGGTTTACAGAATGGCAGAACTTTATAGTGTTGTAGGAAAGGCTATTGGTAGGGGTGTTAAGGCTGAGGACTTCTCGCCTAACAATATAAAAGCACTTGTGATAAATGAAGGGTATGTTATGTGCATCAGGCACGTTAACAGCCCTAAAATATATCCTGTAGATGAGATGAAGGCAATCGAAGAAATAAGGAGGGGTACGGGTTCATCGGGTAACTTGAACAACCTTTTTGAAGGTGAGAGAGTGTTAAGTTGTTTGGAAGAGATTTATGTTTCTCCAATTATAAATGAAAACAAACAGTTCTTTGATTTGGAAAGATTTGCAAACCAGGTAAGTAGTGTTAGCCGATTAAGAAGAATAGGTGTTTGCTCAGTAGATTATCAGTTGGCTAGAAGAAATGAGTTTATTCAGGCATTAAACGAGTTTTTCATCAACAAGTGGTCTTATGATGTGCTAATAAGTGATTTATTTAACTCAACTTGGGGAGAAGGCTTAGTTAAGTATGTTGAAATTGACAATCCAGACTGGTATCGAAAGTACAATCTAAGACCTAACATATATAAGAAAGACGCAGATAAGGGTCAATTAGCCCAGTGGTTTAAGAAAGCTGAAAAGTCTATAATGGAAGGTGAATCGAGTAGAATATTTAGACTCGACTGCGAGATTGCCAACAACTTTATGGACAAGGTAAAGAAAGTAATGGGTACGGATTGCGTTAAGATGGCTCTAGCACGAATGAAGAATAGGTGTTCAAAGATTGGTATTCCACCTTATTTGATTGGAGATAGTGGTAATCCGTTCAAGTCCTTGGCAACAGACGGGAAAGTATTGAGTGTTGAGGAATATAACAATCAACTTAAGAAGGGAGAACTAACTTTGATACCAGTTGTATGGCAATATTGTCAGGCAGTGCTTGGTTCTTTACCAAGGGACCTTAAATTGGCTTGGATGTTGATTGGTGGGAATGAGTTTAAAGTCGGACCAGATGTAGGAAGTTTGAATAAAAACGAGTGGTTTATGTTTTTAAAATCATTTGAGATGGTGTTAGATAGCTTACCTAATAAGGTAAGAGAGAACTTATGGAAGAAGGTGAACTAAAATGAGAGATTGGAAACAAGAAGTAGTTGAAAAAGGTCTTAATTGGGCTGAGATACAGGTTCATTATTCTTCAATGCTTGTTATCGAGAGATTTTCAAAAGGAGAGAATGAACTAGATGGCAAGAAAGTTTGGATAGACGATGAAGGCTATTATGAAGACATATTGGCTCAAGCTGTAGAGATAGAAGAAGCTAAGGTTTCAGGTAGACCTGCTCAGGTTGAAAACAGTGGGGTACAGAAGTATGTCGAAATGGTAACAGGTAAGCCAGTTGTGATGGGTAAAATAGAGAGTTCTGTTGGCGATGTCTTTGATGAGGTTTTAGAAGACTTAGGTGACGATGAATATGGCTGGGACGACTGGGATTCCGAGGATAGTGAGGAATCTGAAGAGGTTACGGGGGAACTCAATGTTGAGGAAGATGGTGAGCCTGAAGAGCTTGATGAGCCTGAAGATGAACCTGAGGAGACTTCAGGAGTTGATAAAGAAAAACTTGAGAAAATCAGCAAATACTATCAAAGGCAGATAGCTCAGGCAGTTAATGAACTTGAAAAGAAATGTGCAGGAATGTACGAGTCAGGGTATGAAGTATTGAAACCAGTGGGTATGGTTTCTTCTGAGGGGCTTATAAGCTTGTCAGGAAGCGAGAAGACAGTAAAAGAGTTTGACTCTGCTATACAAACTATCTACCGCATATTAAGAGATAAAATCGGCTTTGTTGAGATGGTTGAAAGGTCTAACAGTAAAATCGCAGAGAGGGTATATTTCGAATATACTTCAGGAGAGAGAAAATTACTTTACTTCCCTAATAAACACCTTGAATTTGCCTTTGGAAGAGTGAAACCTGATGGAGATATGCAGGAGAGTTTGAAGACATTCCCTAAGCATTCTAAGAGTGCTAACTGGTCTGAATATGCTAAGAGCGAAGTTCAGGGCAGTTTAAAAAATGTGTTCACATGCTCTATTCTTAAGTTTGCAGATGGCAGGTCTAATGATGGAATAGAACTCTTTTCAGAGCAGATGGATTTGGAAGTTGCTGAATATGTTGAATATTTGAAGAGATGTTTGGCTTTTTCAATGCTTATGGTAATTTATAAAACTACTGATGACGGAGGTATTGACTCGTTTAAGCTGAGGGTATGTGATACTAATGGGGCTTTAGGAAGTTCGAACATCGTTAATGAACTACTTGAAAAAGCCTTTGCAGGTGGTACTGGAAAGGACCCATTCTCTTATAAACCTCGTATTGATTTTGAAACAGGTGTTAAAGAGTATGCTCATGAGTTCGACCACTCTGCAGCTCAGGGTATGCCATTATTTGCATATAAGGCTTACTTAGCCCTTAAAGAACAGGGTATGCAATTAGATATAAATACTCTTATCTTGGGTATGCTGGAAGATGGCACTATTTTAAGAAATGGTAAAGACGAGTTCAATTTGGCTAAAACATTATTACATTTTATCAATGCTGGTTCAAGAGCTGGTAAGGGTGTAATGACTTTAAACATCTTAATGGCAATATTGGCAAGTGGTATTCCTTTATTCTACTTGGATAGAAAGCCAGATATGGCATCAATACTAAAACAATTATTCCCAGAAATGTTTATCGTCAATGGTGCAAGTTTAAATCAGGCTGATGATAAGTACAATCAATTCATTGGAATAAACAGTCAAGTTGATTGGAGCAAAGTACCTGATTATGTTGGAGAGGTCTTTGGTACGAAGAAGACTTGGGAAGAGATGGGAGACTTGTTCTATTGCAGGGCTTTGAAGCTTGTTTGTGGTATTATACTTGCAAGGGCTAAGGGGTATGCCATGAGCGAACTTGGTGGTGATAGAGGTATATGCGTTGTAGTAGACGAATTTACTAACTTCCAAGATAATTTCTCAGCTTTGTTGAAGAAGGCTCACGATTTAATGGCACCGATTACTTATGAAGCTGATATGGTTAAACTTCACGAAAGCAATATGCAGAAATCTGAGAAGATACAGTTCGAAGCTAAGTGTAAGACATCTTATAACGAAGCTACAATGTATGCAACAGCTTGGGTTAAATCGCTGGCTAAAGACTTAGAATTGGTAGAGACAATGAGAAATGCAGGCTTTGCAGAAGCAGAAGTGGGTATGTCTAACATCTTCATAATAGGTCAGAACATCGAGAGAGGACCTATACAGAGAGGTAAGCTAACCATTTTGAGTAGTGATGGAACTGGTTCTGCTAGATATGGTCGAGCTGGTTTAACAGGTACTCTAAGATCTGGGTCAGATAAAATTGATTGGACAAGAGAAAGTTATCCAATGTCGCTGATAAGCATGAAAACTGCTGACATTATGATGGGTAACAATGAACCTAAACCACATTATATGGCTCAAGAAGATGTAAGGTCTAAAGCAAAGGGTAGACTAGATCGAGTAGCAAACAACTTTGCTTATATAAATTCTTTTGACGAGTCTATGAGGCAGAAAATCATAAACATTGGAAACACCTCAGAGACTATTGAAATTGCAGGAAAGGCTGTATATTTTAAACCATTCCTTGTTTTAAACAATGCTGATATGGATAGTTCCTACGTTAAAGATATGTTCGATAGGTGTGCTAAAGCTAATGTGGGTAGGGCTGAAATAATAAATGACAACCTTGGAGAAGTATATACCGATGCTAATGGGGAGCAGGTTAAAACTCTTCATAAAGGTGTTGGTTTTGATGGTTACCTTAAACTTGTTGGTGCTGAAGGACTTCAGGCAATCACTGGAGAAAGTAGCAGAATTGCTAATACGGTAGTAGCAAGGTTAGGATATAATGGAACTTGGTTTGACTTTATAACCGATTTAAGACCAGACTGGCTTTTCACTGTTGAGGATATTGTGAATGCTCTTGGAGGAAATGAAGTTGCTTTAAGAGACCCAAGTACAAACCCAGTAACCAGGGAAATGTACAGATTCGATAGGGGTATGTTCTCTGTTGAGAGTGTAGCATCATTCGAAGAAGGGTATGTTGAAGAAGATGAGGAATTTAACGACTACTCAAGTGCAGGAGATGTTGAGAGACCTGAAATGTCCATTGAAGATTATGGAGATTTGATGGGAGTAAAAACAAGAGTTGATGCAGATATGGCTGGTGTCTTTAATGATGGTGGTGCAAGTGAAAACATCAACTTCTTTACAGAACCTATTCGAGATGGATTAGTGGTTGATAAGAGTCTTGAAGATGCTTTAGCCTTATTGAGAGCTAGGGGCTTTCAAGTTAGCAACTCTGATGGGGTAGGACTTGAAGAAGACTTTGAAGGTGGCTTAGCAGAGGATTACGCAGATGACTTTGAAGCAACTGAATTCAATGAGAATAGTGTTATTGAAGGTCAGGAGATTGAGTCTTTGGTTAAGTTAGTAACTATGGACGCCTTGGAGAAATTTGGTGGACTTGGAAACATAGTATCTCTCAAGGTTGTTGGAGGAACTTTGTTCCTGAATGGGTATGCTTACCGATGCTCTTTGAGTAGTGATTTGAGAAAGAGGCTCAGCTACGATTTAAGAAGAGAGATAATGACGGGAAATGTCTGCAGGCTTTTTGACTATGGATGCATTTTGGAAATGCCAAGACTGAGAGACCTTGAGTTTGATAGTGCTAGTTTCGTGTATGATTATGTGTCAATCGCTTGTGGGTATGGATCTGTTTTAGAACCAGGAATGTTCTTCAGGGATTGTCAAGCATTGCAATCTTTGAAAATAGCAGGAAGGCTTTGGGGTAGAGATAGTGAAAATTTAGAGAGTGATGAAGTATTCGCAAAGGCTAAAAGAAGTACACAGATAGCTGATGCATCCGAACACTTGATGTCTAAGGCTTGTGGAAAAAGCTGGAACTTCTCTAAAGAGATTATAAAAAAGAAAGATTATGGAAACTTCGTAAGGGTAGGTGGTTTCTTATTAGGAGCTACAGCAGCTGGAGTAGCAGGTGGGGCTTTCGTAGGTTCAAAAGTTGGTAGAGGCTTGTTCAGAGGTGGAAAGAAGTTTGTTGGAGGCTTGAAAGATTTATGGAGTGAGTCTAAAGAATTCTAAGAGGGTATGGCTTTCGAGTTTAAAATAATGTAAACTATATGAGAAGGGTGGTGGAGCTAAAAGATGTTTGAAAGTGATTTAAGGTTACTTGGTTTAGAAAGTAGTGCAAGTAACGAAGACATAAAGAGAGCTTTTAGAAAGAAAAGTCTAATCTACCACCCTGATAGGAATGGTGGCAATGCTGAAATGTTTCAACGACTAGTTGAAGCTAAGGAGAGGCTTTTAGGGAATGGTGCCGATTCAAGTAGAGTTGGCAGTGTTCAAAAAAGAAAAAGGTATGTCCATAAAAGTATTTTTTCTATAAAATTGGAGGATTAGGAAGTATGAAGGTAGTAAGAAATGATGTAGTTTCACTTAACTGGGATGCAGAAGGTTTTGTGCAACATAAGAAGGAAGGTTTCATTGGTTGCACATTTGAAACTGGTGGTGTAGATGTCCTATTCATTGACCAGAATGCAGTGCTGGTTGTTGATGAAGAGGGTAACCCATTCAGCAAGAACGAAATCGTAGATATGCTGAAGAGTGCAGTTAAGGATGGAGATTCGCCTTGGAATGTAGTAGTCGAGCCAGGATACATCCCTATGGGTAAGATTTACATCGATGATGATGGTTCAACCTCAATCAGGATGGAAGAGAACCTCTCAGGGTATGACATCGATATGGATGAAATCAAGAGAAGGCTTGAAGACCTTGCTGGGTATTGGACTCCGATATTCGAATAATGGAAGTTTAAACCACCTACACTGGGCAACTCGAGAGGGTTGCCTTTTTAATTAAAAAGAATTGGAGGGATGATAAGTGTTAGTAGTTACGGTGCAGAATAGACAATTTATTAATAAATACCTTGCTGGAGAAGAAGTTGCACCTCGTTGGGAGAGAAGTGTTTTTGTGGAGAAAGAGCTTGCAGTACTGGAGAGAACAATTGTTCAGGAAGGTGAGAGAAAAGGAATAGATTTATCGAAGGGTATGTTTTGGGCTTGGGCAAGAAATCCTTTTTATGAGTTTCAGCAGAAGTCGGCTTTTTATGACGAAGAGGCTATGGATGTATTGATATTGGATTTACCTGTTTCTGAGTTGGTTCTTTCGGATTTTGATGTTTGGAACGAGATTATGGATGATGTATTGTTGGGAAAGGGTGTTTCTTTTAAAGATGTGGCTAGATTGTTTAATGTTAACCTAATTCGTGATAAGCATTGTGTTCAGGCTTGTTTCAAAGAATTCAGAAAGGAACAAATTGTAGATAGAATAAGATATGTTGATTTCCTGAAGAGTTTATCTTTTGTGAGAACATTTGGTGTTTATGATTAGATGGTGTAAAAAGAAATTTTTGGAATGGGATTGGGTACGGCTTTTAGAGAATTTAGGAAAATTTAGGAAGTTCGCAAAATTGAAAATCGTTTTAAAGGTGGAAAATCGCTCTTGTGGGCGATTTTTATTTTGGGGTGCGTTGTGGTAGCAGAGTTTGGTTTTTGTCGGTGTGTGCGTGTGTTTTGTGGGTCAAAATTGGTCTTGTTTTTCCTGCCCTTATTTTGGTGGGGTTTTTGGGGTCTGTGGGGTTCGGTGGGGGATTCTGAGGGAGAAATAGTGTTATTTCTTTCCTAGAAAGGTTAGAAGTGTAGAAATTTTTAGGAGATGGTTGTAGTTGTCTGTGATAGTTTGTTATGCTAGTTGCAAGGAGGATTTGGGTGGTTTGTAGAAACAAACTGGGTATGACTCTAAATGAGTTTTAGACAAATGCAAATTTAGAAATTGAAAAGAAATATTTAGATTAAGGAAAGAAAAAAGTTAGAAGTAGACAAATGTAAATTTAGATTTAGGAAAAATCACCTAAAAATAAGAATGAAATTAAAAATTGGTAAGAGGATATATCGTGCGAGGTTGCGATTTTGGTTTGTTTTGTTATTCGCCACTATTATAGTAGTGTCTAGCGTGGTTATGTGCCTTGCTGATGCGAAAGAGGGAAATTCCGTTTGGGGTACACCTAAAAGTATAAAGAATATACCTCAAACGGTTCAAACTAAAGTGGGGAAAGATGAAAAAGTAGAGAGTGCTACTGAGGAAGTAGACGAAAGTCAAAATGAAGAGACGGAGAAACCTCAGGGTACGGGCTTTGGTTTAGCTTTTGGAGAGGAGAGTCGTGTAAAGCCTTATATGGATTTTAGATGTGTAACTTCTCCTGAGAGTGAGCAGTGGAAACTTTTACACAGTGAAAATTGTGTTAGTAATGGAAATGGTTTGATGAGCGTTGATGGTTATTATTGCGTTGCAATGGGGCAGAACTTTGGTAGTATTGGAGACCGTTTCATTGCAGTTTTGGAAAAGGATAATGGAGAAAGATACGAAGTTGGGTTGATAATGGCTGATGCTAAGCAGATGTGTCATACTCGAAATTGCGAAGGCTGGGTAGGTGTTAATGGTCATGTATTTGAGATGGTTGTAGATACGGATGTTCTAAACCCAACAGCTAAAGTTATGGGTGATTGTAACTATGTTCCTGAGCTAGAGGGTAAGGTTGTTGAAATTAGAAAACTTTAACAAGATTGAGGTTGAACTTTTAGATGGGGTTCAACCTTTTTTACTTGTATTGTCTTAGGGTTAGAAAACTGTTAAACTAAATTTAACGGGAAACGGAAGTAGTATTTATGGAGGTATTTAAATGATAAAGATGAAAGGTGTTAACCGAAGTAAAGAAGTGGTTAACTTTACAGAAGAATTATTCAACAACATAACAAAAGATTGTGAAGTAGCGGTAAAACGCAGTATTGATTGGTTAATCTATTACTCAAGAAGAATTAACATTTTTACGATGGAGGCACTTGAAAAAGGTAAGAGTGATAAACCAACTCTTATAAAGTATGTGGTATTCTTTAAGAATGTAGAAGGATTTACTGGAACTATAACAGCCTATCTTGATATACGTAAAAATTCCGTGGTTACAGTTGGAAGTTTTGAAGATGGTGAGATATTTGTTAGTGGTGTTGAAAACAAAATTAATGACCTTGAAGAGGCTGAAAACAGGTATGAGAAAATATTTAAGGATTCACAGGAAAAAGGTGAACTAAAACAGTATGGTTGCAGTTTTGCTTATGATGTGGAGGCTTAGTTGGGCTGAGAAGGTAAGATTGGGTGACTTTATAAGTAAAGTTTTAGAAACATAAAAAATAATTTTAGAAGTAGAAAACTGCAAGAGCTTAATTTCTTTCGTGGGAAGTTTGTTTCTTGTGGTTCTTGTGGGTTTGTTTGAGGTGGCTGAGAGCTTTGAAATTTGTGGGTTTTGAGGGAGTCTCTCGATTTGGGTAGGTTTGAATTTTTGTGGAAGAGTGTTTATCTGCTCAAGAAGTCGGAGAAGTATTGAAATTTATTAGAATAGGTTGGGACTTTGAATAGTAGATGCTAAGACAGGAAGATAGGTATTTTTAAGTGGTCTTTGTAGAGGCGGGCTATGTTAAGTTCGGAAAATCCGTTTGGGTATGGTTAGTTAACTGCATTTTTAGAAGATGACAAATGTAAATTTAGAAAATGGAAAAGAGTTTTGGCTGAATGATGTGTATTGAAGTACGCTGAACTTTGGCTCAAGGCTCTCTTTTAATTTATTCGTTTGAGTGATGTTCTTGGCGATTTTGAAGGGTTGCTTTGTGTGGTTTGATTTGGTGGGAATAGATTGTTATTTTATTCTTCAAGTGTGTTGAGCTTTTACTGTTTGTGGTTTGTTGATTTAAGAAAACAAGAAGGAATTGGGTACATTTAGTTTATTTGAAGTGAGAGAAATGGTTGCTAAAAGTTGCGTTTCTTTCCTTTATTTTGTGAGAGTATTTATTTGTGGTTGAAATGGTCTGAAGTTTGCTTGTTGGATAACCTTGATTCAAATTGGTTTTTAGTGTTGTTAAATACTTTGAAGTTGGTTTGAAAGAACTTTGTTATTTGGTCGAGGATTTTAATGTTTGAAATGGGTGCTTATTTTGTTGGATTTCTTGGTTTGAAAAAATTGGCAGAATCTTGGGTGCTTGTTTCTTTTTCCTGAAATTCGTTATGTTTTGTGGGTTTGAGGGCAAAAAGAGAACTGCGTTTTGGTGATTGTTTGAGTCAGTTGTTGGGGTCGATTGGTGAAATTTTCACGGTGGTTTTAAGAAGCTTAGTTTTGGTTTTAAAATTGGTTGATGAGATGCTTGGTTGAAATATCTTTGTTTGTTTCTCTTTTGTGGTTCAAATTCTGTTTGATGGTTTAGGTTGTTGGTTGTTGGTTCTGAATTGCTTTGTCTTTTAGGAAGTGATTTTGTTCCTTTGTTGAACAACTGTTATTTTAGAAAGAGACAAATGTAAATTTAGAAATTGAAAATTTGTTGTATTTGGAGGAAAAAATGGTTAGTTTTTTTAAGAAGATGAATAGTGCTACTGCTGAGTTAAAGAAGCAGGGGAGGTGGAATCGCTTGGAGCTTGTTGAAGAGTTGAATGAATTTGTGAGAGGTTGTTCTTGGTCAAATAACAAACACCGAGTGGGTATGGTTTCAATGACTTTGGAAGGGTATGATGACGCATTTATAGGAGCAAGTTTAGGGATTTCAGAGAGTACTGTAAGATATACCAGAGCCCAGTTGAGTAATCGTCTTTGGGATTTGTTTGGGGGCGATTTCTTTGAACACTTGGTAAATGACTCTGATGAAATGGGTATTTGTCGAGCTAAATTGGATTGGGTTAAGTTGGTTCAAAAGGGTGATGTTCTAAGAGATTTGTTTCTCCCTAACATTGCAATTCAACTAGAGAAGGTGTATAATAATAACAAATATGAAATAAAGGACTGTAAGGAAGAAGTAAAATTCCTTTTAGACTACTCAAATGCGAGAATTAAAGAAAGGTTAAACAGCTTAGACACTGACAAGTTGGCTTATATTGGTAGCTTACTGAGTGGTAAGAATGGTGCTAGTTACATAACTGAAAAAGAGATGAGCTTGTACAACCTATTTAAAAGTGGAGGAAAGAAGTGAAATGATTGCTCAGGTTTTATGCAAGGACGTTTTTAAAAGAGAGAAGTTTAACACTTACTCAGAATTGGTTTTTTCTCTTGCTTTAGCGAGGGAATGCAATCGAAGGGGTATGGCATTTTCTTTTGAAGGAATGCATATTGACTTTGAACATATACCTGGAAAAGTATCTGAAGTCTTTTGGTGGGCTTGGAAGAAGAATTTAATTGAGGGTGTTGACAGTGAAATGTTAAAGTTTGAAAGAACTATTCTTGAAGAACCTTTTGATTTCAGGTCGATGGATTGGATTTCTTTGGTTGGAGATAACCTATTCTTTGAAGAAGGCGGTAAACTTATTTGGACTGAAAAGTGGGCGAGAGACCACTATCTGTTTGAAAATTCCTTGGATGAAATGGATATTTTTGATAGAATTGGTGCGTTTCCGTTAACTCTCTTGTCGGTTGTTGCAAAATACTTTTTAGACTTGCTTTTGGGTTTAGAGGGTCGAGAATTGGTTGTTAGATTGGATGGTTTTAAGGCTAAGTCACCAGTTAATTACATTAATCTTCTCCAACTAAGAAAAGAGAACAAGTGGGTATGCAAGTTTCTTACCTTTGAGTTAAATGACCTCTCTGAGAAGACGGATTTGGAGTATACAATCTTCTGTAATGAGTCGGATTCAACGGGAAAGCATAGAATTTATTCTGTTAAGGAAAAGAAAGGGATAATAGTGGGGTACGGCATCAAGGAAGGAAGCACTTTAGTTCTTTGGAAAAGAAAGGGTATGAATGCTACAAATCCTTTTGGTAGACTTATAAGTGCGTCAATTGTTGTTGTTAGGTCAATTGGCGATGTAAGTATGGTAGTTGATTCCTATGCTCTAGCTAAAACTAATGAAGAGTTCATTGAAGATTATTATGATACCGATGAGCGGGTTAGAGATGTGGAGTTAAATGTAAAGAAGAATCTTCCTTGTAGGAGATTTGAACTCTCTTATTTTGGGTTGGGAATTGAGGAGTGTTTTTCCACCGATGATGAGTACTTACTTTGTAAGCTGGATAAAACTGAATCAGTAATCAAACTTGTTAAAGTTGGAGATATGACAGCAAGGCGAGTTATGAAGGCTTATGATGTTGTTCATTGGATTTTCTCTCAAAATAATGTTGATTTTGATGAAGAATGGTTTAAGAAGGAGTATTTTGGTACTGAGATGCCTTTATGGTCTTTAGCTACGAGTGGTTCTTGCTAATGGAAAGGGTACGGTTTTAACGAGAATAATTGTATATTTAGAAATTGACAAATGCAATTTTAGAAAATGGAAAGGTTGGTAAAAGTGTCAAACGAAGCTAATGTTTTTGATAAGTTGATGAATTACTCCTCTTCACAAACAAAAGGTGAAGTAAGTGAAAGAATAAAAGAGAAAAAGGCAATGAAGCCAACTGAGAGGCTAATTGCAAATATTGTAGATGAGAAGTTTAACATGGACCAACTTGAGGATATACTGAAAGAAAAGAACGATATGTTAATCATTTCTTGTGCAGGAAGTGGTAAGACAACTTCTTTGAACTTTAAGGTAATTTATGATGTGCTGAGTGGCGATGCTACAAGAGAAGTTGGTGTTAATGGTAGGTCTGTTCGAGTACCAGAGAAGATATGGGTAGGCACATTCTTAAAAACAGGTGCTGAAGAGTTGAAAAACTCTATGAAGAAGTGGATAAGACAGTTTGGGATAACTGATTTTTCTGAAAGTGTTCAGTTTTCTACAATGCATGCTGAATTTAGGAGAGCGTTGGTAAACTTGGGTGTAAAGCCAGATATTATCTCTTCAAAAGATAACACTGCTCTGTTAAAGAAAGTATGTAATGGGTATGCTATTCGAAATGAAAAGGGCAATAATCTAAATGCAGAAGATTTAAGTAACCTTGAAACTGCTCTATCTTATACCAGAAATCGTCTTGACGAGAAGAGATATGAAAATCGTGTCTATGAAGATTTTCGTATGAATGCTGGTTTGATTGATTGGGTTTTAAGGGATTGGAAGGCTGAAAGGGTTGCTAAAAACTGTATGGATTTCGAGGATTTGCAGGAGTTTCTTTATGAAGAGTGCTATGTAAAAGAGAACGAGAAAGTTATTAACTACCTTGCAAGTCGCTTTAACTTTATCTATTTGGATGAGTTTCAGGATACATCACAAATTCAGTATGCTTTGATAAAGGTTTATGCATCCCATTGCAAGAAGATTGTTGCAATTGGAGATGATGACCAAACTATCTACAGCTGGAGGGGTAGTGATAATAAAATTATTTGTGAGGACTTTAGGGAAGACTTTTCTCCTGTTATAAAGGAACTTTCAGTTAATTATAGATGTCCTGAAGGGATTTTAGATGCAATTATTCCAAGCATCCAGAAGAATACTCAGCGTTATGAGAAGTCTTTAAAGGCATTCAAAAGTGGTGGCGAGTTAAAGGTTGGTTATTTTCCAAATTATCGTACAATGTGTAATTCTTTGTATGAAGAGGTTCGAAAAGATGTTGTAGATGGTAAAAAGGTTACAGTACTTTGTAGAACCAACTCAGATGGTTTAGCTCCTGCTTTACTGTTTGATTTGAAGGGAGATATTAAGTTCTCTATATCAGGAAAAGATATGACCTTGAATAGTTATATCGGAAGGCTCTGTGTGGGTATGGTTCGCTTATTCACAGAGAAGTCGAGTGCAGATGTTAAAAGGGCATTGGAAGCTTTGACTTGGGAGACTTATGAAGTGGGTACGCTGATGAAGGCTTGCAAGCAGAGAAATATGTCATTTTGGCAGTTGCCTGAGCGTGATATTGCTTATTCTTGTCCGAGTATTGCTGATATTCTCTTGGCTTGGAAAAAAGTTCGGGAGACAAGTGATGAGATTGAGTGTTTAAAGTTCATTTTGAAATACTATAGAGATGTGGTTTTTGTAAAACAAAATCAATTTAACACTACAACAAAGGCAGTAATCGATTCACTTTTGGTTGTCTTAGAGAGTATAAAGTATAATTCTGTTGATGATTTTCTTTGGGAGATTGAAGAAATAGACGATAGATTACAGGCAAAACTTGGCAACTATGTGAAAGGTGCAAGGGTAAGGATTGCTACTGTTCATGAATATAAGGGTAAAGAAGCTGACTCAGTTTATGTTTGGAATGATAGTGCGGGTAATTTCCCTTATACAAAGAATGGTGAAATAGATGAAGATGAACTTGAAGAAGAGAGAAGAGTTCACTACATAGCTTGCACCAGAGCTAAAGAGAAGATGACAATTATGGCACAAGAAAGTGGTGGTCAGTTCTTAGCTGAAATGGATTTAAGTGGTGCAGGAAGAGTTGAACAGATTAAAGAGCTTAAAGGTAGTTTAAGAAAAGGTTTAGGCAGTGCAAGTTCAGCTTTCGAAGAAGTATCTATGGAAGAGTTGGAACAAATGGGTATGATTGTCGAGAGTCAAGAGTTTACAACTGGCGACGAAGTTCCAGACGAATTGCCAGAGGAAAGATGGCAACAGATGATGGAAAATGAATATTTAGAATTTGAAAATTTTGAATAGTGAGGTGAAATGGTGAAGAAGTACTATCACGCAACAAACTTTGCTAACTTTTCAGGGATAATGGCTGAAGATGTTATAAAAGCGGGTATTGATGGGGGTGTTTACCTTTGTAATACTGCAAAAGATGCTTGTAAGTTCTTGGCTATTCGAGGAGTGAAGAGGATTTATGTTTTTGAAGTAGAAGTTAATGAGAGTCAAATGATTGAAAGTTTTGACCATGATGAGAATTACTTTGGTTGTAAGGCATATCTTTATTTAGGAGATATTCCTTTTTCAAAAGTAACGCAGGTCTTGGTGTTTAAGTAAAAGAAGGGATGGTATAAGATATGCTAAATGTAGGAAAAAACAGTCACGGTTTTGGAGAGATACTTGCTACGGTAAAAACTAATGAGAGTGGTTCTCCACTATACAAAGACAAATTTACAATGCTTTTTGGACATAGAAAGATGAAAAATGTCGAAAAGGATGGTGTCCTCTGTATGCAAGATATTGAAACTGGAGAACTTATTGAGGGAGATTGGATTGACCTTGTTAAGGATTTGAATGAAGAGACTGAAGGTAAAAGCCTAGAGAGTTATCTTTTCGGTGAGAAGAGAAGATGTATTTCAATAGTATCTAAAAACATTCCAGAAGAACTAAACTCTGAGTTTATTGAACTAGCTCAGAATCGTGTTATATTTTGCCCAATGACAAGTAAATGGGTTGAGGCAACAAATAGACTTGGTCAAGGTTGTGATATGAGTGGAGAGTTCTATCTCCTTTTAAAAGGGTACAGCTTAGAAAAAGAAAGGTTATTTACAAGTGGGTACTTTTCTCGAGAGCAAGAGGGTATTGAAGAGCTCTTAAGTAACAAAAATGCTTACTTAAATCGTGCTTATTTATCACAATTGGTGGATTTAGACATTAATCATTCACCTGTTTACGGTTTTACAATATCAAAAGCAGGGGGAATTAAAGTGGGAAAAGTATTCAAACTAGAAGGTTAATTTAGAAGATTAAAAGGAAGTAATTAGAAACAGAAAAATTTTAAACAGAGGTGAACAGATTGGAGTGGAACGGTAGAAAGATAATTCTTGACAATTTAAGAGAAGAGTTGAGTGCATATTCAGTAGACATTCAAGATGTTGTACGAAGTGCTATTCTTGATGGCATAGAGTTAGGAAGCTATGTCGGAGAATGTAGAGAAGACCCTTGGAGATTAGAACAAATAAGACTCCTAATCAAAGAAGACTTGAAGGAAGAAGTGGGTACGGATTTGAGTGGGGCGATGCTTTATAAAATTCGTTGTCTTCATAGAGAAGGTCATAATATCGAGGGGTTGAAGAAGTTATTGGCGAGTGGAATGGAAGATGAGTATGCTGAGATAGCTCTGGATTGGCACTCAAAAGGGTATGAGCTTAAAGGTTTGAAAATCTCTTGGATACCTAGACATCTGTTAGACGTATTTGAAAAAGGTCTGATGGCTAAGATGGATATGCAGGAGTTTAATACAGGGGTAGCTTATGATAAAGAATATTTACTTGCTTTAATGAGATTGCAGTCCGATGGTAAAAGTTGTAAACTATTTGTAGATGGAACTTGGGATTTAAAAGTTTTACAGTTGATAGAGGCTAAAGCTGGAAACCTAAAACCTAATGAATGGGCAGAACTTGAAAAAAGGTTAAGAAAAGATATGGATATACAACAAGTATCAGAACTTATCAACTGCTGTAAACAGGGTATGGGTTTAGCTTGGATAGGTGAAAACGATGTCTATACGGCTAAACACCTTGGGTATATTCGTAAAGCCTTTGAAAAGAAGTTAGATTGGAAGAAGCTTGTAGGGGCAGGGAAAAGCCTTACAGAGGTTGAAGAAATCTATAATTCAATGTTAACTGAAAAAGGAAGAGTTCTATCAGGTAGATTACATAAATTTTAGGAGGTAAAAAGATGTACTTTTGTAACTTAGTTGGAGATGCTGGTATTGGCACGATAGAGCGTGGTGAGGGGTTGAAACCTTTTGTTAATGAACATACAGATGTTACCTTTAAGGGTGGTATCGTTGAAGAGGAAGACTGCATTCGAGTAGTTAAAGGTGTTGATGGTCAGTTCGGAGAGCTTGGTATCGGTGTAGGAGGATTGGAAGACAGTGAAGAAAACCCTCTAATTTGGGTACTTTGTAGAGAGGCTTTTCCTTGTGTAAGATTGGAGAACTATTTTAAGCACATTGTAGTTGGTGACGACCTAGTTCTTATCTGCTTGATTAGAGGAGCAATGGACTTTGGTGGAACAGTACTTGAAAGAGGTATTAGAGATGACATTAAAGTTGAGATAGAGCATAGAGTGCTACTTGACAGCAAGAAGCTTGCTGAAATATCAGACTTTGAAGACAAGGAGATTGGAGCAAGCAAAGAAGGGTACGGTATCAACGAAACATCAATAAAGGTTTCTAAGAGTGTTGAAAGTCCTCTCATAAGTTCAAGAATAATTAAGAGTGGTTATGTTCTAATAGACCGTCAAGGTTTCCAAAATAAGCTTAAAGAGAAACAAGAAGCTGATAGAAAGGCACTTGAGAGGCAGAGAGAAAAAGAAGCCAAGGAAGAAGCTTTAAGAGTTGAAAGAGAAGAGGCTCTCGAAAAGGAAAGAGCTCTGCGAGAAGCTAAGAGAAAGAAGAAGTTAACTGAAGATTTGGAAAAAGTATCAAAAGCTGAGATAGATGAGAATGGTGCTAACTTGGGTGCAATGGCATTTTTAAAGTCAGTAGGAAAATAAACAGGATTGGGGTTGGATTTAAATGTGGCGAGCAGGCAAAACTAACAGAATTGCAAAGAAGACAATTAGACAGTTTACAAGTGGTAAAGGTGTAACTAAAGAAACAATTGGAAGTGTTGTATTGGAGATGATGAAACCTCAAAAGGAGAGGGTTCTGCGTCAATGTCAAGAACACAACCAGTGGAAGATAGAACAAATCTACGGAAAGAAGAAGGGTAGGTATCTAACAGATGATAACTATTCCTTGAAATCATTGATGGTTCTTTGCTATTCAATGAAGTTCAAGAATGATGTTCTAAATGACCTTAATGGAAATATAGTTTGGAGAGAGTATGGGAGGGCTTATTCAGGAAGAACTCTGAAATTAATGGTTGAAATTGGTGAATTCGACTGGCTTTTAGAAGATGAGGAGTTTATCGATATAGTCGGAAGACTGTTTGAATTGGGTAATTGTGGTGTTTGCCCAGCTGATAGAGAAAAATGGAAAAGGAAAAGCTATTCAATGTCAATGGACTTGCCAACAATTTTTTGGAATGCCGATAATAACATGGATATGTTGATGGAGTTGCATTGGGAATTGGGTAAGCCTTTGGGTATGGAATTTAAAGAAGCTTGTTTATTCGAACTCTTGAGGGGAGATTATAAGGATTTCCTAAAAGATGTTTTAGCTGATTTGACAAGTAGAGAAGAATTCATGCAAAAACTATTGGACGAAGCTATAGAAGAAAATAAACAAAATGTATTGGAGAAACAATGGCATTAAGAAGAGATTCAGTCAACTTAACAGCAAGTGATAAAGATTTAATAAAGATACCTCAAAAAACGGAGTATTGGTGTTTAGATTTGGTGGAGAGGGTTATAGCGGGCTTTAGTAAAGAAAAGCCCGTTTTAGTGTATTTTGACCCAGATGTAGATGGTTTGATTGCTGGTTATCTAGCAGTTAGGTTTTTTAGCAAGCTGGGCTTCCCAATTAGAACACACATCAATTCAAATAGAGAACATGGTTTTAAGTTGCCAGCAAAGGCTGTTAAGGGGTATAATATTGTAGCTGTAGACTTTGATATGAGTAAGGAACAGATTATAGAGCTTGTTCAAGAAGGTTGCAATGTTTTGCTGATGGACCACCACGACAATGATGATGAACAGATTTACTACAAGGGTGAGAATGGTTGTATAGGTCTTTGCATAAACAATCAAGATTTAGTTAATCCAGAAGAAGGACGATATCAGAGTGGTGCTGGGGTGACTTATGAGACTCTATGTCAGGTTGGAGACAGATTCTTCGATAGTATGGAATGGTTCGACTGTGATGAGAACAGGGCTTTGGTGGGTATAACTTTACTCAGTGACAGTAGAGATATATCTAGTGAAAGGGCGAGAGACTATTTAAGAATACTTTACAACTATGAGGTTGAGCCTTTTAATGCAAAGTCAAGAAAACTTGGAAGAACTAATGATAAGGTTAGACAGTTGTTGTATTCTGCTTTGCCTGAGAGGGATTTTAATTTTGGTATGCCGAATATGTGTAGGGAGTTTATTGACTTTAATTTAAGCCCAGCTCTTAACTCGTGTTTTCGTTTTGGAAAAGAGCGAGAGATGGTTAGGATGATACTAAGCAATCAGCTTATAAAGGTAAATCAGTTTCACCCGAAGCAAAGAGAGTTCGTAAACAAGTTGGTTGAATGGCGAAACATTATTGAGAAGGGTAATGTAAGATTTGTTTGGCTCGATGAGGATAGCTTGGTTGGTGGTAAGAGTGGTGACCCGATTATAATGACAAACTTTATTGGCTTACTAGCAAATAAGAGCTTAGTTGTAGATGGTGTAAGGAAGTCAGTAATCTGCTATGTAAGAAAGATGGGGAAAGACGGCTCTGTAGAGATAACTCGTGGTTCTTTCCGAGGAAGATTTGACGGGGTACGCTATAAGGACTACTTAGACCAGTTTATGGTTGCCGAAGGACATCAGGGTGCTTTTGGAATTAAAAAGTTGGAGTTCTCTAAGATGGATGAAATCAATAAGGCTTGTGCAGAGGCAGAGAAAGATTTCAAAAACAAGGTTAAGGTCGTAAAAGTCGAGAACCTTAAGAAGTTCCTGAGTAGTGATAAGGGTAAGAATCTTGCTCTTGCAAATGACTACTCAAAAAATAGAGACCAGATTGGTATTCTCTATACTGGTAGAAATGCAGTAGTAATCAAAAGAACTGAGAAGTTTCTACTCTTGGAGATTGATGGTGTTCATGTCCGTTGCTTTACGCCTGATTTAACCGTTGATAAGGGTGTTATAAAAACAACAGTGAGTAGGGGTGTTATTGAGTGCACCATGGAACCTCTTCAAGGATATTGATGCCAAGGCGGGTATGGTGTATAATAGTATGTGAAGAAAATGTAAAGTTGTTGGTTTTAAGTCTTAAAACAAAGTAGTACATAAACTGCAACTTTTGAACTAGACAAATGTAAATTTAGAAACAGAATTGTTCTTTATCTACCTGTGTTTGTGCTAGTTTGATTTAGTAGTGTCGCTTGCTCTTGTTTGTGGCAGGTGGAATGGAAGGAGTTTAAAATGAAGAGGGGAATTAGAGACCTTTTGTGTGTAGAGAATTTACTCGGTAGGGGAAAAGAGAGAAAAGAGATTTTAGACAGCAGAATAATCGGTGGCGAGAGGATTTTCTTAGTAGCTATTAGACGCTCTAATGGGTGTATTAAGAATTATCAAATCGAGACGGAAGACGGTACGGTAATTTATAAAGAAGCCTGCTATATTTTCAAGGGATATTTAAACGAGAGGAAAATTAAAGAAATAGTAAGGCGGAATTTTAAAGATAACGAAGGAGAACTTTAGAAATGAGAAGGCTAACATCAGGCAGCGAAGATATCTTCATAGAGGGGTACGACTGCTTATGGTATGTAGAAAATGTTCGTTTGGTTGGGAAAGGAATAACCTTGGTTCTTGCACAGCAGGAAGGTTCTTTTGAACCAGATGGTTTGTACTTGGAAGTAACTGAGTATGGTGAAGTGCTGAGAGAGTTGTATGACTACGATGTATAATGGTATGGTACGGCTCAGAAAGATAATTTTTAGGTAAAGAATAATATAGAAATAGATAGGAGAATGTAAACGATGGTAGAGGGAAAAGCTAAGTTGGTAATTGATTTAGGAAACTCAGAAACAAGAGTAATCACTCAGTTTGGGGGTAAGTCTGTTTTAACAGTGTTACCTAATATGATGAGTGATTTAACTGATGGAGCAGTAGCTACCTTTATGAAGTCTGAGGACTATAATGAAGAGACATCCAGAATCTTTGAATATAAGGGTGTAAACTACTGTAATGGTGAGCTATGTGAGAAGGAGTTTGGTGTAACTGCAATGACACCAACTGCTCTTTTGAAGAAGTATGACACCTTAATTTCTGAACTAAATATTCAGAATGCTTTCAGACAGGGTTTTGAATCTGTTTCAAGAATTGCTAACTGTGATATGCAGAGTGTCGATGTTGAGTGGGATGTAACTATACTTCTCCCACCAGAAGATATTGAAATTGGAAGTAAGGTAATAAGCAAGAAAATACAGGGTATGAAAACTCTTAACTTCAAGATGCCAGAGCTGGTGAAAGTGTTGAATGTTTTGAGTGTTAAGGTGTTACCAGAGGGTTTTGCAGCTTTCATTGGTATACTATTCAAAAGCAAGTCAGCTATTAGATCTGAATACAGCTTTTTGAGAAATGCTACAACTTTGATTGTAGATATCGGTGCAGGAACCACAGACGTAATCATAGTCAAAGACGGAAAGGCTCTTCAGAGTTCTAGGTTCACTGTTGAAATCGGTGGAAATAATGTACATCAGATTGTAAGGTCAAAGTTGAAGAGAAAGGGAATTGCTCTACCAAGTTCTACTGTGAGAGAAGGAGTGGAAACTGGAGTAGTTAAGAACGGCTCAAGAGTGGTTGAAATTGCAACTGAAATTGCTGAAGCAAAGGATATGGTTGCAAGTCAGCTTGTAGATGCAATTCAGATGTTCTTCGAGGGTACGATGTATCCAGTAGGAATGATTGAATATGTTCTAACTTGTGGTGGTGGAGCTGAAAAAGGAAATGTAGAGGGTGTTAAGCCTATGGCAGAATACCTAATCAGCTATATGAAGAAGCTATCACCAGATATGGAACTCGTAAATGACCTTGTTGAAGAATATAAGGAAGTTGGAATCAAGGCAAAGATGCCTGAAGGAAGAGAGAAGATAAGCCCAAGAATGTACAACATCATTGGTGCAAACATTCTAAGCTAAGGCAAACAGGGTACGGGTTAATTTGAAAAACAGGTGACGATGAAGAGGAGACTTGTGTGAAAGCATATATTTCAGGACTTCCAATGGAGGCTAAAAATTTAATAGAGGAAGCAGTAGCCGAAGGGTATGGTGGTTTAGCAGAGGTTGAAGAGCTGAACAAATCTGAGCTTGTTCCATTAGTTAAGGCTGGATTAGAGAGTCCTGAGGTCTGCTTGATGATACTTGATGCTAGCTCTGAGAAGGCTTGTTCTGTTCTTGGTGATTTGAAAGTATTGGGTGGTGAGAAGTATCATTCTTACGGGACAGATGAGGACTTAGTCCTTTGGTTAAACGAGTATTTGGGTACGGAGTTAGTTGTTCCAGAAAAATTAGAAGTGAATGTTTCCGAGGAGATAGTGGGTGAGAACTTGGTTAGTTCTGCACCCGATTTCTCGTTATGGGAAGAGCGTTTGGCATCTAAGGACAGCTTAATAAGTCAGTTGAAAGCTCAGATTTCCGAGATGAGAGAGGTTGTTGAAAGCTGTTCTACTGGAAATACAGGGGAGTTAGAGGATGCTAAAGCTGAGATACTAGATTTAAAATCTCAAATCTTAGAACTCAAGAAAACGCAAGGTACGATATCAAATGATGCCGAACTTGTAAGAAAAATTGAAGAGTTAAAGTTGGATAACTCAGCGTTGAAGTCGTCTAAAGACTCACTCAAGAAGGAATACGAAAGCATTAAAAATGAGTTACTTGATGTAAAAGCTAACCGTAGTCAGATTGCATCAACAATTATAAGTAAGGATAAACTTATTGAAGAGCTTAAGGGCGAACTTGCAGTTGCTGGTGTTTCTGCAAGTGAGTTAAGAGAACTTAGAACGGAAAATGCAAGGCTTACAATAGACTTAAACCACAAAGCTGACCAGTTAAAGGTTAAAGATTCGGAAATTCTTGGGTATTTAAAAGAGCTCGATTCAATGAGAAAAAATACTGTTGGTCAAGATAAGATTAAACAGTATCAGGAAAGGGCTGAAGAATGGAAAGAAAAGTTCACCACTTTAGATAGCGAAGTTACTGGTATTAAAACGGAGTTAAGCGAATCTAAAGAGATGGTTGCTGAACTTGAAACAAAATTAAAATCCGTAGAAACGAAGAAATTATCTTTGGAAAATGATGTGGCTCGGTTAAGTGATGACCTTGGAAAAGCAAACTCAATTAATTTGCAGTTGCAAAGTGAGATGGATAGCATAAAGGCTGAATTTGGTGGTCAGGAGAATCTCGGTGAGGTTTCAAAGGATCTTGCAGGCTTGAAACACGAGCTAGGTAGGTTACGAGAAAGTCCTTTTGTTAAGATTGGCGAGAAGGCTTTTGTAAAGAGTTCTGTAGGTATGGTATTAGATTTTGGTAAGAAACAATATGAAAATATAAGATTTGTATTTTCAGGTTGTGGTGCTTATTCAAAGGATACCTATGGCTTTATAAAAAATATGGCATCATTGAGTGGAAGAAGTAACCCAGTTGTTATTGTAGACCTTTATTCGGACTCTTCAATTGACTATGTAATGGGTATTGAGAAATTTAGGAATGCTGAAGCTTGGTTTGATGGTGGGGGTAGTTTCGATAGCTATCTTACACCGACAAAGTATAGGGGGGTTTCAGTTTTATCCTTTGGAAGTGGGTATGTAAACGATGCTTACTTAATGTCGATTGATTGGAAGAAAAGGTTGGCTGAGCTTGAAAACAGCGGATATAAGGTAGTAATCTTTGGTGGTTGCTTAGATTCGCTAGTCAGCCGAGCAATATTCGAGAGTGGGTACGGTCTAGCTGAAAAAACAGTATTTACAAGTGGGCTAGCAGTTCATCTAAGGGGTACGATGCGTTCACTAAAAGGCTTAAAAGGTGGGGCAAAAGATTGTGAAGTACTTATAACAAGTAAAGTTCCTCAATTAGAGGGTTTATATAGAATGGCTGAAAGACAAATCAACTGTAGGTTTATTTAGAAGATGAGGGCGGAAAACTTATAACTTGAAGTAAAACTCATATTAGTTAAGGAAAAGGTAAAATGAGCAGAAAAGTAAGTATTATGGTAGATGTAGATGAGGCTCTATACACGGAAGTTATTGAGCCACATAAAAAGAATAGGAGTTTTTCAAAGTTAATTTTGAAGCTATTAGAAGGCTTCCAGCAAGATGAATATGTCAATGCTTATGGTAATGATGTTGTAGCTGAGTTGCAGGCTGAAGCAGATAACGCATTTCAAGCATCAATTGACAGTATGAAAGCTACGATGATAAATATGGAAATCCTAAAGGAAGAGGCTGAGATGACTTCTGAAGAGGGTATCGACTCTTTTAAAACAGGAGAGTTTAGAGCTGGTAGTGAAGCAGGTACAGATGCAGGAGAGGAGCTTGGCTCAGAAAGACTTCAAAGGATTGAGGATGAGATATGCGAGATGAAGAAGTCTAATGCCGAGGTTATGAGTGCTTTAAACTTGATTTTAGGTAAGCTAGATGGTGTCGAAGTAGGTACGAAAGAACCTGAAGGGGTGGTTGAAGAGAAAGAAGAGAGAGAAGTCATTGACCTCTTTGGACTACCTGCTCCTGCTGAAGAGAGAACTGAAGAGCCAGTTGAGGGTGCTGAGAAGGAAGAAGATACTGTAGATAACGGAGAAGCTGAAGACTTACTAAGTGGCTTGACTGATGGTATGGTTTTCAGCTACTAGAAGAGATTAAATTGAATTAGAAAGGTAGTTTTGCAGTGAAAGTAAATAATACTGGTAGAGCACCAAAGAAAAAAGTTGAATATAAAATGAATGAAAGGGGTATAAACACCTCTTCAAGAAACGGTATGCACCGTAAAACAGAGTACTCAGGCGATGAGATGTGGCTTAAGGGTACGGATTATGATGCTAGCGTAGAGCCTATCAGCGATGGGAAAATTGGTGATGGTCATATGAGTCCTGAAGTTAGGGCTATGATTGAAAAGGAGAAACAAGCTAAGGAAAAAGCTGAAGAAGATAAGAAGAAAAAGCAGAAACCTAAAGGAAAGAAACAGGTGCAAGAGAAGGTTAAAAAGGAGAAGAAGCCTTGGAGTAGGAAGAAGAAAATCTTCTTGGTTGTGCTTTTAGGTCTGTTAGTTTTAGTAGGGGTAGGTTTGTTTATGAGGTTTTATCTTTTTCCAGGAGAGATGAAAATTGATAAAAAGACAACTGGGCTATATCGGTTGAACAGTTGGAATTCTTCCGTAGCAAGCTTGAATGAGGACTCTTTGAAAGCAGATTTAGGTGGTGCTGAGAGTTATCTTGGTAAGGAGTTAGATTATGCTGGTGACTCTACAGATAGGGCTGATTTTATGGTTAATATGGCTGGGACGGTGAAATATGTACCTGCTAAAGTTCCAAAGAAGGACAAACTGGGTAGGGATATGAAAAGAAAAGGTCAAGTTATATTGCAGGACTCTTGGTTAACAAGTGAAAATGAACCTGTGGAGTTGCAGTATATTGATTATAGCAAAATCAAATTTAGTGACGATGAAATTTCTAAAGCTTTGAAGAAGGAAAAAGTTTCAGTAGAAGATGAAAACTATAAAGAGAAACTGACAACAGTTTTCTGTAAGCTTATGAACAGCAAAGCTAAGAAAGGGTACGCCATTAAAACAGATAAGAAGTATGTTCCACACTTCAACAAGGTCAACGGTGGGTACTTAATGGCTGAAAAAGAAGATATAACAATTGACAGTTTACTTTTCAGTAGTAAGGCATTTGATAAGTTGGTAAGTGATTTCTCATTGAAAGCATTGGAGCTACAGGTTGGTGCAGAAGGAGGGAAAGAAGGCGAAGAGACTGAAGAGTGGAAGGCTTGGAACGAACTCTCAGCCGACGAGAAGAAGGATAAGGAAGAACCTCCTAAGTATGCAGGTAAAAAGGTAAACACAACTAAAGAGTGGGAAGATTGGAATAAGCTAGATAAAGAAAAGAAGGAAAAAGTACCTGAACCTGAAAAATATGACGCTAAGTATATGATTGGTAAGGAGTGGTGTGGAGCTCACAGACTAATGACTGGCTTAGTAACAAAGACGGCAGGAGGTAAAGAGGTTAAGTTTAAAGTATCTGCTAAAGTGGGTGATGGTTCTTTTAAGACTCCAGCTGGAATGTCTACAGAGGTTGTAAGCTATGCATCTAAAAATGGTGGAAAGATAAAAATAAGGCTTATTGACTTTGGTGTTTCTAAGGAAGCTATTGATTGGTTAGAGAGTAAAGATGTAAGAAATAAGGGTTTGGAAATCAAATCGCCATTGCAGTATTGTTATGCTGTATTTGAAGTAACAAACCTAACAGGAAAAGACCTTAACTTGAAGAATAACTCTTCATTAGCTGATAAGAATGGTAATCCGATGGAGAGCTCAGGTTCAATGTTTGGCTTGCAGGATGAGTTGAACTTGAAACCTGATGAAACAGGTGTAATTGAGACTTGGGGGAGCTCAACTGAGTTAAACAAGCGTTACTTAATATGGGGTATGGATTTTGATGGAAAGAAAAAGCCAGTTTACTTCAGGGTATTGGCAGGTAATATCGATGACACCTCTGTAAGTAAAGGTGTATATGGTAAAGAAGAGAAACAAAAATAGCTGAAGAAGGTTGTATTTGAAGTTGTAATTGTGTATAATAAAAATAAGAAGTTTTAGAAGTGTGGTTGCAAAATATTTCAATGTGTGTTATAATAGAGATATAATCCTCTATTAAGATACCTGACGAGAGCAGTCATTTCACTTCTTGTGAGATGGCTGTTTTTATTTGTTTTAAAGAAGGAGATAGAAGTGAGAAGAAATTGGTTTAGTGAGTATGTAGATGGTGAAGTCCCTTATGAAGAGCTTGAGAAGATGGCATCAGAAGGGAAATTTCGAGAGTGGGAGTACGAGGCTTTCGACACTGTCGAAACTGGGTACGAGGATGTTGAAGACGACCTAGCAAAGTATACTGCTGAGAAGTATCAGAAAGCAAGTGAAACAGAGCAGAAGCAAATGATTGAAGACGTATTGGAAATTTACCGTAGTAGAGATGTATTTCCCATCAAGTATTTTAACGAGCTGGGTATGATGAATGAGGTTGAAAAGGTTATAAACTGCAATCTTGAATTTGAAGGCGATACAATTATGGGTGGAAGTGGTATTGGTACTGCATTGTGTAACTTCCTATTTCCAAATCTATTTGATACTCCATCTCTTCATGATGTTGATAAAAAGGGTGCAGCGACTTGTATTGAGAAGTGGAATAATGATGAATATATGAGAAGAGCTATTGGCTTTTGTTTTTCTTATAAGAATGGTAGTCCTACACCAACAAGTATGTTTGCAGCTATAAGGTTGGTAGGAAGTTCTCCTACAAATTTCAACCCAGCAAGAGCTAAAGCACTCTATGAGCGTTTATGCCCACCAGGAGGAACTATTTGGGATATGTCTACAGGGTTTGGTGGCAGGTTATTGGGGTGCTTAACTTCTAAGAATAACTACAAATATGTAGGCACAGACCCAAATGTTGAGTCTATGTGGCATACTCATCAGCTTGCAGAGTTGGTAGAGTCTGTTACGGGAAGAGAAAACTCATATGAGTTGCACTGTGTGGGTAGTGAAGTATTTAGGGGCAAGCCAGAAAGTATTGATTTTGCTTTTACAAGCCCACCTTACTTCAACTTAGAGATTTATTCAGATGACCCAACACAATGTTACAACAAATTCCCAGAACTAGATGGTTGGCTAGAGGGTTTCGTTAGGGGTACGATTAAGAATGTTGCATATATGCTGAAGAAGGGTTGTCTGTATGCAATCAACATTGCTGACTTCAAGGATGCAGGAAAAGATGTAGACTATGTAGATGAGTGGTGTAGGATTTCAGCAGAAGAGGGTATGCCTTTATTTGATAGAGTATACCTTGGTGTTCCAGCAAGGGCTGGCTCAGCTCAGCAGAAGGCTGGAGAAGTGAAGAAGGAAAACATCTTAGTATTTAAGAAATTATAAAAGGAACAGATATGAGTCAGAATCTATACGATAACGAAAAGTTTTTTAATTTATACAAAGAGCTAAGATGTAATAGCAATAGCGCAAATAACCTAGAAGAAAAGCCAGAGTTGATTTCACTTCTTCCAAACCTCAAAGGGAAAAGAGTACTAGACTTGGGTTGTGGCTATGGAGAGTGGTGTAAAATTTACTCAGAAATGGGAGCAAGCTATGTTAAGGGAATAGATATTTCATCTAAGATGCTAGATGTTGCAAAATCAGAATGCTCGAAGTTCAGTAATATCGAGTTTGGTCTGATGGATATGGCAAAACTTAGTGAACTAGATGAAACTTTTGATGTTGTTGTGAGTTCTCTTGCAGTTCATTACGTAGAAGATTTTGAAAAGCTGTGTAAAGATGTAAAGAAAATTTTAAATAAGGATGGAATCTTCTTGTTCTCACAGGAGCATCCAATTTTTACTGCTACAAAGAAAGGTGTAACATGGCAAACCGATATAGATAATGTAGTAAAGGGTATGGTAGTTGAGGATTATTCAGAGTCTGGAAAAAGGAATGTATATTGGCTTGTCGAAAATGTTGTAAAGTATCATAGAACTTTTAGCGATATAATAAATGCTCTTGTAAAAGCAGGATTCCACATCGTAAAGGTAAAAGAGCCCACAGTTTCAGATGAAGTAATAGAATTGAATAAATCATTGGCTAGGTGTAAGCATGTACCAGATTACTTGTTCGTGCTTTCCCAAGCTTAAAGGCATATTATAATACAAAAGGAGCTTTTAATGAAAATGAAGAGAAGAAGTAAGACATTTTTAAGTATTATTGGGGCAACAGGAACATTAATGGTGTGGGAGATGATTGCAGATGGTTTTTTCTCAACCAACATGATGATTTATCGCTTGGCTTTAGTAAATTGTGTCCTGATATATTATAACTCAAATATAAATTTAAACACACTAGATTTGCAAACCAAGATGTGGTATGTGAAGATTAACAGTGTTTGGGTTTCAGCGATAGGGTTTATGCTCTCAATCGGAATGTGGGTATGGTTTAAAGTTATAAATAAAGAAACACTAAGTGAGAGAGCTATAAAGATTGCCTCAATTATTATGTTTATTTCTTTTTCCTGTGTTTTTCTTGTTTATATAATAGAAGCCTCTTCTTTACTAATTCTTAAAGTTTTAAGAATAAAGAACAGAAAACCTCCAGAGAGATTGAAATAGTTGTAGAAATAGTGTAAACTAAAGGTAAATTGAAACTGATGGAGGTAAGTAAAAATGAAATTAATGAAAGAGTTAAATAAGCGAGTTGCTGAGAAAGAACTAAGTATCCTCAGAGAAGTTTATGACTTCCTGAAAAGTCTGCCTAAAAATAAGAAGTGTGAAGATGAGATTGGACACGTAAATTTTGACGAGTACAAAGATTTATCATGGGCTATTCGAACTTATGATTACTATTCGGTTACTGGCTTGGATTGTGGTTTCTTTGACATTATTGTAGACAGCGAGAACTGGAAAGAAGAGCTAAGGAGGATGGGGCAAGGTTGGAATAAAGAAATGAACAATGTTTATATTGCAGACCATGGCTATTTGGAAGAGATGAAGGTATGAGGATGATGTTTCTACTTCCAGAAAGCAAGTTGATGGTACAATCAACAACTGTAATGGGTATGATTGAAGATAGAGTTGTTGAGATTATGAAAGAAATCGACCCAAGCACAGTTGCTTCTGTATATATAAGGCTAGATTAGCTGAGGGATAGGGGTTAAAAGTAAAACTTGACACCTATTGAATGCTCTGTTAGATGGGGTTAAACTAAATGTAAAGTTTAATTTTTCTAACGGAGGTTTCAAAATGAAAAGTAGAAGCAAAATTTATAAAATTGAAATAGGTTTGGTAGCTATAGACTTGGTGATGTATACACTATTGGCAGTTTCGCTAATCAATGGGGGTATACTTAAATACTTTAGCATTAACTTAACAACAGTTGTGCTGGCTGTATTGTGGATAAGTTGGGTATCAGCTTGTATTGGGGTTTTAACTTCACTTAGAAGAAAAACAACAGTGAGCGATAAGATGTCAGCAATTACTAGCTTGGGTGCTTGCATTGGAACAAATTTCTTAGCTTTATTGGTTGTTTTCTTGATGAAGGCAATATTTGTAACAATGGGTACGGTTGGTGTAAGTGTGATGGCAAGTATGGTAGTTGCCCTTTACGTAATCTCCGCAGTATCTAGAACAATGTATCTTGGAAATATCGGAAGGTAATGAAATGAGAGTAGCTCATAAAAAAGATATTGGAAAAATGAATTTAAAGGAGATAGAGTCTGAGACTTTATCTCCTAAAAGTATTTTAGAAATAATCTCTCTTTTAGAGAGTGAAAAAGTAGAGAGTCTTGAAGGTGTGATGGTCGGAGCTGATGGTGGTTATTACCTTATTGATGGGGGCAGTCAGCTTGGCGATTTCGACTTCTTTGCCTTTTTGAATAAGAAGAAATCTCCATTGTTTAAGCAGGTTTTAACCTGCTTTAATGTAAAAGACTTGTGCAGAAGTTTAGCAGGTTCTGTAGAGGAAGTGGAGGAAGGAACTTCGTTCTTGGGTATGGAATCATTTGAAGATGGTAGTTCGATTGGTTCTGACCTTGTTTTGTTGATTGACGGGCAAAAGGTAATAGTAACCGATAATGGTGGTGAGATTGTTATTGGAAGGTCTAGTCAGAATGCTGATGTGATTGTAAAAAACAAAACTATTAGCCGACGCCATGCTCTTTTGAAAAGAGTAGATGGTAGTTGGTTATTCGGAGACTTGGGTAGCTCAAATGGTTCTTGGGTGAATGGAGTTGCAGTAAAGGCAGGGTATGTAGTTCTAAATGCTGGGGATGAGATTGTTATAGGCAATGAAAAAATAAAAGTAGTTGAGGTTTAAAATGGTAGAAGAGAAATTTATGATGGAAAATAATGAAGAGATGGAGTTGGTTAAATATCTTCTAAATCAGGCAGACAACTTTATAGAAGCGATTATACGTGGTTCAATGGAAGCATCAAGAAGATGTGCTACAATGTTTGAAATAGACGAACAGGGGAGAATGTCGGATGCATCTCCTTTGGAAATGTTAAGAAATATAAAAAATGGTATGAAGTACCTTGTAGTTGAGGTTCAACCAGAAGAAAATATGACAAGTGGTGATATAACCTTGCTTATTGAAGACCCAGAAAACTACAACCATAGACTTGTAGTATCAAATAATGGGCGAGATATCCAAATAATCAAGCTGAGAGAAGAAGATAACAACATAATAGAAGAAGCTATCATCACAACATCACAGAAAGAACACACAGTTTCAATATCTGTTAACAGTGAGGTAGTAGAGGGTATGGAAGATAGAGAAGCTTTGATGGGTTTATTGTCAAGTATAGAATACTACCTAAGCTATAAAAAAGGATATAAGTGGGTTGTAGACTTTAGACACGCTTTAGCTCCAGATATTCAAGAGCTGATGGAAGGTACTGAGGAGTTGATTGCTCGCTCAAATGGAGAAGGAGTAAGTGGGGGTATGTTAAGTTAATGAGAATGTTTGAAGAAGTTTTTCAAGAAATAGATAAAAGAGTTGAAGAAGGAAACAATGAACTTACCCCTCTAATTAAACATAATGGATTCTTTGTAAAGCACGATGAGTATTTTTCTATTTGTGGAAGCCATGGTGGGAAGGCTAGGTCTTGCTATTCCATCTGTAAGAAGGGTATAGAAGAGGGCAAGAGAGGATTTTCAACTGCTGGTTCAAAGAAAAGTCCTCAGATACAAATAGCAAGTTTTATTGCTAAGGAAATGGGAGTTCCTCTCCACGCACATACTCCACAGGGAGAGTTAGGGTACGAGATTGAGAAGGCTTTAGCTAATGGTTGTGAACTATTCCAGCATAGGGCAGGATATAACAATGTAATCATCAAAAGGGCTAGAGATGACGCTAAAGAAAATGATTTCTTGGAGATACCATTTGGAATGGAGTGTTGGGAGGCTGTTTACCAGACTGCTACACAGGTTCGTTCATTGATTGGTAGAAATGATATAAAGCGAATAATAATGCCTATTGGCAGTGGAATGTCGTGTTGTGGTGTTCTTTGGGGTATGCTTAGGTATGAGATAGACTTGCCAGTTCTTGGAATACAGGTAGGAGCTGACTTCAGGAAGAGATTTGAAAAGTATGCTCCTGAGGGTTGGGAGTTAATGCTAGAAGTCGAGAAAAGTGGGTACGATTATCACGAATATGCACCTAATTTAATTCGCTATGCTGATGGTGATTTAATCTTAGACCCTATTTACGAGGCTAAATGTTTGCCTTATGTGAACTTTGGTGAGGGTGATTTACTTTGGTCTGTTGGAATAAGAGATGGAATCACTTCGGAGAATAGCAAGGAATTCAGATTTTAAGGATAAAGTAGGAGATGTATATGGACGAAGTATTGTGGAGAGAGAGAAAAAGAGTTTGGTGTGGTTTGCCTTGGACATTCACCAAGTTCCAGTTTACCAAGGATAAGTTCACAATTGAAAGTGGTTTGTTTACAAAGATTGAAGATGAGGTAAGGCTATACAGGATAACCGATATTACCTTAAAGCAGACATTTATGCAGAGAATGTTTGGTCTTGGAAGTATCATTTGCAGCAGTTCAGATAGAACATCAGGTAACTTTATAATCGAAAACATCAAAAACTCAAGGGAAGTTAAAGAAACTCTATCAGACCTAATCGAAAGGGCTAGAAAAGAGAACAGGGTTTTCTCACGAGAAGATTTAGGGTATGGCGACTCAGATTATGATGTTGACAACAATTAAAACTTGAAAGTATTTAGAAGTTAAGACATTGCTCTTGACTTCTTTTTATTTGGAGTTTCGAGGAGAAGAAAAGTATATTAGATATTCGAAAGGAAATCGAGTTGGAGGTTTTAAAGTGAAAATAAGAGCTTTATCGGACATTGGAACAGTTAGAAAAGAAAATCAAGACAACTACTATGTGGGTAGGTTTATGTTAAATGGGGAAGAAGTTAGTGTAGCTTGTGTTTGTGATGGAATGGGTGGACTTGCTGATGGAGAGGTTGCAAGTTCAATGGTTATTGATGCTTTGAAAGGTGTATTAACCTCTAACATTACTCAAGAAGAGATTATTGAAGCATTGTATGGTGCAAACAACTCTGTTTATATGCTTTCAACTTTTAAGAAGAAAATGATGGGTACAACTTGTACTTTTATTTGTTGTGGGAGAGATGGTTATTGGGGTGTGCATATTGGGGACAGCCGATGTTATCAGTTAACTAGTTCAGGTTTGAAGCAATTAACTACCGACCACACAGCATTGAAAAAATATGGAATTGAAAAGGGAGACCCAAGGTACATAAAATATAGAAGTAAGTTAACAAAATGTATTGGTGCAGTTCAGAATGTAACTTTTGATAGGTTCTCAGGAAAATATGAGAAAGGTAAGAATAGCTTTATCCTTTGCTCAGATGGTTTTTGGCATTATTTTGAAGAATCAAATCTAAACCTAGAAAACCAAGAGGACTTGGGTATGGCTATAGATTACTGCATTGAAAAGGGCGAGACGGACAACATTACTGTAGTTGTAGTAGATGTAGAGAGGTAGTAGATATGAAGAGAAAACTCCTAAACAAAGGAGATTTAATTCTAAATGGAAAGTATGAGATTGTAAAACTTATTCACAATAAGGGTATGTCTAATGTATACTTGGTTATGAATCGCAACTTGAATATTACTCGTTGCTTAAAGGAGATTAAGCGACCAAATGCAGAGAGTGAATATAGAAGTAAAAAAGATTACCGTAAGGCTGTTCAAGAGTATGAATCTTTAATTTCAGAAAGCTCAATAATGACTAAATTAAATCACCCAGCCATTCCAAGAATATTTGATATCTTTGAAGAAGGTGGCTCTGTATTTATACTAATGGACTATATCGAAGGGGTAAGTCTTAGGGCAATGCAGGAGAAGAGAGGACCTTTTTCTCAGAAGGAAGTTATCTACCTTGGAAAAGAGATATGCAAGGTAATGATGTATCTTCACTCTAAGACACCTAAAAAAGACCCTTTGTTCTATAGAGACCTGAAACCTGATAACATAATGATTCAAAGTATTCAAGATGGCAATCAGGTTAAGATATTGGATTTTGGAATAAGTAAGTTTCTGAAAACAGATCACGAGAAAATAGAACAAAAGTTGGGTACGAGGGGTTTTGCAGCACCAGAGATGTACGATTCTGAGGCTTTATGTGATTTAAGGTCAGATATATTCTCTTTTGGAAGAGTATTGATAAGCTTGTTAACTGGTTTCCCACTAAGTGATATAAAGAAAGATGAAGATATTCGTAAATTAGATATTGCTAAACTTTCACCAGGAGTAAGTAGGGGTTTGGTTGCAATAATAGCTAAGTGTTGTGAAGTAAACCCTAAAGATAGGTACGATGACTTCTCTGCTGTCTTTTATGCACTGAATAACTATGAGAAAGAGGATATTGAGTACTTGAAGAAAGCAAAGAGAAAGATTAAAACTGTCTTTGCTTTAGGAATAATTGGAGTATTGTTAGTGGGTATGTCATTTATTCCAAGGTATATGTCAATGGTTGAGAATAATAGGATTTACGAAGAAAGTATTGCAGTAGCTCAGAAGTCTGAGAGAGTCGAAGATTGGGAACGAGCAGTGAGCTTGAAACCAGAGAAACTCGATGCTTATTTGGGTTTAATTGAAGCAATAAAGACTGATGGTAAGTTTTCTAAGGATGAAGAAGAGTTCTTACTAAATAAATTAAGTCCGATTTCCACAACTTTAGTAGGTAATAAAGATTACGGAAAAATAGCGTATGAAGTAGGTAAACTTTACTGGTTCTATTACCCAGAAGATAAGAGTGCTGGAGAGGTAGCATCAGTAAAGTGGTTTAAGGATGCCGAAGCCAGTGGGTATAAAGTTGAACAAGCTAATACATTACATAATATTGGTGAGTTTAAGAAAAAGATTGTCACTGCAATAGCTGAATCTTCTGATGATGGAATGTATATTAAGTTTTGGAATAATCTGTTAAAAGCGAAGAAGAATGAGACAGGTGAATTGGTTGAGTTGCAGTTGAATGAGGAGATTATAAACGCGATAGAGGGGTACGGTCATCGATTGAAGGTTGATGGTGTGTCTAAAAAAGAGATGGTTGCTGAGATTGAAAATGTTCAGTCCTTTATAAAAAACTCTAATCCAAGTGAGAGCTTAAAGAAAAGGTATGAAGAACTTAACAAGAAAGCTGATGAGAGCAGGAAGATTGTAGATGAGCTATTTGCAAAGGGTGGTGAGAAGTAGTGTACGAGTTAATAAGTAATGTTGTAATAAGTATAGGTATCCTTTGCATTGTATTGGCTCTTGTTCTAGCATTTGTATTCAAGGTGGGTACGCTAATTAATGAGGTATCAGGAAGAAGGGCGAGGAAGCAAATAAAAGAGCTAAAGGAGATGGGTGTAGCCTCAGGTTTTTTAAAACAGAGTTCAGGATTAATGGACTTTGAGGGGTTTGAAACTGTAGGTGATTTATCTGCAAGTATGATTTCTGAGGTGAATGTTGAGGAGAGAGTTCTTGAAAGTGATGAGGAATCTAAAAATACAGTCGAGCAGGCTATTCCAGAAGTGATTGAAACGGCTAAAAAGATAAGCACAAGTGGGTTTGAAGAGCTAATAACAAGCGAAGAAGGCTACAATGAAGATGCAACACAGTTGCTTGATGATTTGGAAAGCGAAGTAACAACAATGTTGGAATCAGCGGAAGAAGAGGTTGATGGTGTTTCGGATGAAAATGAGTCAACGGAGTTCTTAGAAGAACTAGAAGAGGGTACAAACTTATTGGTTGAGGCAGAAGAGGAAGCTACTGGTATGTTAATTGACGAGGATGAGGGGGTTGTACTCGAGGTATTAGAGGTATTAACTTCGGTTAACTAAGTTTTTAGAAGTAAGAAGTGTGTGAACCTTACTTAATGGGTACGGAAAAAATAAGAATAAATGTACTGTTGTTAGAGATTTGTAAAATGTAGATTGGAGGATAAAAACTTGAGAAAGGATACATTACGTAACAAAGGAGTAGTAGCCTTGGTAACAACAATGTTAGTCACACAGATGATACCTATGCAAGCAATGGCTGAGGGTGAGACTAGTGCAGAGACAGGAGTTGTTGAAGAGGTTAGCAATGTTAAAAAGGTTAATGAACATAAAAACATTGATGTCACATATGTAACTAAAACACTTAAGGTAAACCAAGTTGGTGCTGAGAGTGATTGGAGTTCGGTGTTTAACTTGGCTGGTAAGTTGAATATTAAAGAACTTGAGCCTAATCAGAAGCTGATAATTAAAAGCATCAAAACTAAGACAAAGCTAGGAAACAGTTGGGGTACACCTGTTACAGTAGAGAATGCAAAGATTGGTCAAGAGCTTGATAATGGAGAAGTAGCGGTTGAATTCTCGAAGGATAAGTCTGAGAAGGGTATGCAGACTGCTTTTGCAGTAGATATTGAGTTTGAAGTAAAAACTACAGGAGCTACAGAAGCCGAGAACAAGGTTGAGAAGTTCTCTCTTCATAAAGAAGGTGTGATTGCAGGTGGGTTTGCAGATGTTAAACACACTGAGAGTGGTGTTAGTATAACTTTTCCAAAGGATGTTAAGGTTCAGAATTATGAGCTAGGCTCGGCTAGTGAAAGCACTGGTGTCTTGTCTAATAAGATTACTTTGGGTGTAGATAAATTAACTGAGGCTGAGCAGGTTCTTAAAACTTCAACAGTAGATGAAGGCAACGGGGTAGTAAGTTATGAAATCACTATTCCAGAAAAGGATACTGTTAAACCTGTAATTGAGATTGCTGGAGTAGAACAAGGTAAAACTTATGGAGAAAAAACAACTGTAAGGGTTACAGTAAAAGATAAATTTATCGATGCTAGTGGTCTAGCTATTGAGAGCACAGGTGTTGCAGGTAACTGGCAGAAAATAGAAGGTGGGTATGCTATGGATGTCAAGTTTGATGAAGAAGGCGTCCATAAAATCAAGGTTTCTGCAAAAGATAGGTCAGGTAACACTGAAGAAAAGGTTGTCGGCTTTAATGTAGATTTGGAAGACCCTGTAATAAGTATTAAAAACTTGAAATCAGGATACTATAACAAAACTATAACAGCTGAAATCTCCATAAAGGAATTGTTCTTGTTAAAGCCAAACATTACTTGTGATACAAGTGGAGAGCTTGGAGAATGGAAAAGAGAAGGTGCGTATTGGAAGAATACAGTTACTTTTTCTAAAGAAGGTTCGCACCATATAAAGCTGGAAGCACAAGATATCTTAGGAAAGCGTTCAATAGCAGATGTCAATGGTATTGTGATAGATAAAACAGCTCCAACCTACACGGTAGAGGGTATGCCTCAGAAAGAAATCACTGGAAAAGAAGTTGTTTTGAAACTCATTGTTGATGAGCTGAATTTTGACCCATCAAAGGTAGAGGTTGAAACAGAGGGTACACTTGGTAGTTGGTCAGAGGTTGATGGAAAACATGTAAACACAATCACATATAAGAAGGATGGTGTTTTCCCACTAAAGATAAATGTTACTGATAAGGCTGGAAACAGAGCTCAAGAAACTAAGTTTAAAAATATAAACTTAGATATGACTTCTCCTAAGATTACTGTTGAAGGTGCTGAAAGTGGTTTCTTTAAAGATACAAAGAAGGCAACTATTACCTTGGAAGACAGCAATCTTGATGATAAGGATATAAATGTAGAAACAGAGGGTACGGTTGGCAACATACAAACTGTTGATGCTAAAACAAAGAAAGTTGAAGTTACCTTTGATGAGGAAGGTACTTATAGCTTAAAGGTTTCTGCAAAGGATAAGGCTGGTAACATTTCTTCAAGTAATGAGTATAAAAACATCGTAATAGATAAAACAGCTCCAATAGTAAATGTGGAAGGTGCTGAGAGCAACAGCTTTAACAACATGCCAAAAGTTGTTATGATTACTGTAGATGATGAAAACTTCGACCCAGCAACAACAGAAGTCTCCACTGCAGGAGAAACAACTGACTGGAAACAGAGTGGTAAGACTTGGTATAAAACTGTTAGCTTTACTAAGGATGGAGATTATAATCTAACTGTAAAGGCGAAGGATAAAGCAGGAAATGAAAGTAGACCAGAGGTTCTAAGTAATGTCGTAATCGACACTACTGCTCCAGTTATAAGCTTTACTGGTGTTGAGAAGAAGCTTTATGGAGCTAATGTTGTGGGTATGTTTACTGTAAAAGATAGAAACTTTAAACCAGAATTGGCTAAAATCTCTACTACTGGTAAAGTTGGCAAGTGGACAGAAGAAAATGGGGTTTGGAGTGCACCAGTAACTTTTACTTCAGAAGAAGGGGTACAGTCCTTTAATGCAGTTGCTAAAGACTTAGCAGGAAACCAGTCTGAAAATGTAAGTTTCTCAGGATTTGAGATTGACAAGACTGCTCCAAAACTCACATTGAGTTGGGATAAAACAAATGCAAATGGGTACTACAACAGCAGAAGAACAGCAACTCTAACAGTAGAAGATAAACATTTTGACCCTGCAGGTTTGCAGTTGAATGGTGCGAGTGTTTCTTCTTGGTCACACAATGGCAATAGCCATGTAGCAACAGTTGTATTTGATAGGGATGGTGAGTATTCATTCTCTGCGAAGGCAACTGATAAGGCAGGAAATACAAGTAATGTTGTTGAATCAGGAAAGTTCACTATCGATACTCTAAAACCTGAGATTGTGGTTTCAGGTGTCCAGAAGGGTGTATCCTATAAAGGAAATGTTAACTTCTCTGTAATTTTCAAAGATAAGAACATCGACCTCTCGAAGTGCAATGCTACTTTAGTAGGAAGAAAAGGTAAGAAGCTAGAACTAAGGAAAACAGATTCAGGGTATGCATTTGCTGGAGTTCCAGATGGAAAGGGTTATGATGACTTCTATACTCTGAAGATGGTTGGGTACGATTTGGCTGGTAACTCAATTGAAGAAACCTTAACATTCTCAATAAACCGTTATGGTTCAGACTTCAAATTTGTTGATGCTAAGTTGTTAAACAGCTACATCAAGAAGGCAAGAAATATTGTAGTGAAGGAGTATAGCGTAGATGAGCTTGATACTACTGCTCTAGTAATAAAAGTATTCAGGAATGGAGAAGAAATTAAAGTTCCTAAGGATTTAATCAAGATTGATAAAACCCTGACAGATAGATACGAATACAGCTACACTATTGATAAGAAGGTTTTCAATAAAGATGGAAAGTATCTAATACAGGTATTCTCTAAAACCAAAGATGGAAAAGAGAGTGCATCATTAAAGGAAACATTCGCTTTCATACTAGATAGCACAGCTCCAAAAATCCTCATTGGTGGAATTGAGAATGGTAAATCCTACCGTGAATACAGCAAGAAAGTTACAATAGAAGTGAGAGATTTATCACCAATTGAGAAGTTAGATGTCAAAGTAAATGGTAAGTCTGTTAAGGTGACTGAAGAAAAAGATGGTCTGTATTCAATTGAACTGAAGGAAAGTAAGGACAAGTATAATGTTGAGGTTACTGCAGTTGATAAGGCTGGAAATAAGAGTAGCGAAGATGTTAAGGACGTCCTCATTACTTCTTCTTGGGTGCTAATCGTTTGGAATATGTTCTACCTAAAATATGTTCTTCCTTTACTAGCACTTATTGCTGGAATAATAGCATTTATCCTCGGTAAGAAGAAGAGAGATGAGAGGAAGAAGGAATTGGCATCTGTAGCAAGTACGGTATCTTCTTTCGGAACAACTGGTTCAGGAAGTGGTTCAACAGAAACAGGTACTGAAGATACAGAAACAAAATAGCTTTTAGTGTAGGTGGCTCTTAGATGTGAAATTTGAGAGCCACTTTTTCTTTTTTGTGGAAAAGTCTTTCAGATTTGAAGGTGTTTTATCCCTTTTCAAGTTGGGTACGCCAGTATCTTTTATATTGTAGTAAGTTGTGTTGAAAATTTAGGAAATATTGTGTCTGTTTGTGGAGTGTTTAGTTCTCCTTGGCTCAGGGTGTGTAAAAGCGGATAATTTTTCTTTTAGTTTTAGATACGTATTGAAGTCTTGTTTGAGGGAGGGTAAACTGTAGTTAATCGAAAGGTTAGTAAATGGCTTGGGTTTGAGTTGGTTCAGTTCGAGTTGTTGAGAGCCTTGATTTATAAGAGGTAAGAAAATGAGCAGTAAACACGTTGTAGATTCAGTATACGATGCTACAAGAGCATTCGATAAAAACAGAAAAGTAAGTGTATATTTAGAAGAAGAAGTAAGTCCTCTGTTTTGGATTGTTCAGAACCTAGATAACGAGGAATACGAAGAGTATTACCTATGTAAGCTAGGTGACCTAACAGATCTTCACTATAGGTAACTAAGGAGGGAAGTCATGGAAGAAAAATATATAGTACTCAATAACGGTTGGGATGATGTAAAGACTGGGAGTAGAGCTCTAGAAATCTTAAAAGAAGTTGCTAAAGAAATAGAAATGTTTACACTTCTAGCACCGCAGGAAGAGTCAAAAATATATCTTATAAAAATATGTGATAGTCTGCAAAAACTTCCAGAGATAGCAATAAGACCTTTTGATAAGGAAACATACTTAATACTTACCAAAAAAGACGGTGCACTGCAAATTACTGCAAGATGTGGTATGACAGGACATACGCTAAAAATACGCTCAGGAGATTGGAGAAAGAAAATAGGGTATACAAATGAATGAAGCAGAAGTAAGAAAAATTGTAAACGAAAAAATTTCTGAAGTTCTTGAGGGAATATATGATGCTCTGCGATATGCATCTGCAATAGTAGACACAGACATCAGATTTAAGGTTTTAAGAGATAATATTGACGAGATAAATAGGAGAATAAACAATGGGTAAGTTTAACGATGACTTCAGTTTTGAAGTAGTAAAAGATTACGGTATTTTAGGAGATGGGACTTGGTCAACACATTTGACTGAGGTTTCTTGGAACGGTAGAGAGGCTAAGTTTGATATCAGACCATGGAACGACGATATGTCGAAGATGGGTAAGGGTGTTTCTTTAACTCTTGAAGAGTTGATTGAACTTCACGACATAATTGAAAGGAAAATTCTTCTAGAAGAGGAAGGGATTGAAGAGTTCAGTGACGATGAAGATGAAGAGGTACTTGAAGATTATATCGACGATGAGGATGTTGAAGCAGTCGAGTTTGAACTAACGCATCAAGGAACACAGATAATTGGCTAGACAAGATGTCTAGCCTCTTTTATTTTTGCAATTTTTCAGAAGTATTGAGTTATGTGGTTAAAAGGTGTAAAATAAGGTATAACAAGAAGAATTAAGAAATGTAGTTAATTGTTGAGTTTGTTCTGTGTGGCACAACTCGAAGTGGCACAACTCGAAGAAAGGAAAAGGGTATGGCTATTTTTCAGAAGAATAAGTATCTCGAAGATTTGGGATTAAAGAAAAGAGATTATGGAGTTAATTGGTTAAGTAAAAATGATGAAAGAATGAGAGACTTTAATCTCGAAAAGAAGATATTTGGATTCTGTTCAGCGGAAACTTGGAATATGGATAGAATATTTTGTGAATGGCTTTATAGTCACTGCAAAATGTATTTGGAAATAACTGATGGTAAAGTTGATTTGGAATTCCACAGCGTTGAAATTGATGGTGAGGAGATAACTCAACTTCAGTGTATTCAGAGAATACTTAAGCTAACGGGTGAAGCCTTAACTAAATCTGACGAAGAAGTAGCTACAAAGAATTTAAGAGAAGCTATTTTGATATGGGCAGAGGTTTTTCCTCTGATGTGGTGGTAGTTATGTTAACACAACTAGAATATGCGAGAAATATGAGGGTGCTGATTTTCAACTATAGGAAAAAGCCATCCTTAAGTCAAATAAATCTTTTAACAAACACTGAACTTGGAGAGTTGCTAAATGAACTTCCTATACAGCAAAAAAACACTTTCATGAGAGTTGCAGCTGGGTTAGGGTGGGATAAAATTGCAAAAGGCTGGGGTATAAGTGTTAATCAGTTACAGTTAGAGTATCAGTTGGCTTGCAGGTATCTCTGTAAAAGGATTTTAGACTACTCGGAAAGTTTGGGTTTTAAGAATGAAAAATACCTCTCAGAAGAGAGGGTTGCTTTTATGAGAAACAAACTCTCAGCCCTAAGTGGAGACAGTCTAAGGGGTATGTCAATTGAAGCCTTAGGACTGTCAAGTAAAACATATAATACGTTAGCATTTAAAATGAACGGCATAAGAACTCTAACGCAGATTAGAATGTTAGATATGTATGAACTTTCCAGAATGGAAGGGGTAGGAGATAAAACTATTGAAGAATTAAAATATGTAATAAAAGTATGGAAATAAAGCAACAGGAGAAAATAGAAAGGTAAGAAAATGAGAATAGTAATTGTAGATTTCAATCATATGGCTCATACCTACTTCCACACAAAATTCAGGCTCTCAGTAAGAAAGCAGGTTGGGGGTACGGTTATCGAGAAGGACACTACGGTTCAGAGTGGTGTTCTGAAGTGCATCAACCGTTGGTCAGATGGGGGTAGGAATATTATGGTGGTTTGTTTCGACAGACCTGTTCCAGCGAGAAAAGCCTACTTCATGAATAAATTTTCAGATCCAGAGGCTGATGTTGAAACACGGCAGGGTGCTTATAAGGGTGGTAGACCAGCAATGCCAGATATGTTGTATGAGGCTATGCAGGACTGTCAGTCAATCCTTGAAAAAGCAGGTTGCACCTGTCTATTTAAACATAACTATGAGGCTGATGATTTAGTTATGGCAACTATAGTAAAAGCTAAGAAGGAGTACCCAGGTGTTCCTATTGATGTTATCACAAATGATGCAGACCTTGTTCCCTTGGTAGATGATACGGTAAGTGTATTCTTAAGGTCTAGGGTAACTACATATGCTGAAACAAAGGCATTGGAGAAGGCTCATTATGTTCAGATTACGCCTAGAAACTACCAGGAAGTTCTTGAAGGACTCAGCTCATTTAAGGATTTCTTAGTTCCTTATAACACTGTTCTACTGCACAAGTTGCTTAGAGGTGACTCAGCAGATAATATTCAGGGAATTAAAAGGTTGTTCCCACCTCGTAAATACAACGAAATGATACAGGGTATGCTATCTGAAGAAGATTTAGGAGAAGCTTTTAGATATCAACCAGTTGTTAGAAGATTAGTGAACATTGAAACTGGAGAAGAATTACCAGGTCAGGAGAATGTCAGAAATGAGGAAGACCTCTATACATTAGTTCGTTTAATGACGCCAGAAGACCGTAAGAAGTATGCTATTAAACCTATGGGAGTACCAGAGTTAGATAGGCTTTGCGAGTTGGTAAAGAAATATGCCATCTTAAAAGAAGGGCAATTTGAGATTGTAGAGGAACATTTAAGAAAGCTATACTATGGAATGAATCTTAACCAGATGTATACCTCAAATGAGAAGGCTCTTAGACGCTCTCCTTACTGCCTAACAGCAAAGGGTAAGTCATTGCAGAAGTTAGACCAAGTCGAGTTAAGAAAGGCTTGTATGTCTTTAGAAATAAATATAAAAGTAGAGGGTATGTAATTCTATTGGATTTTTAAGGTGCTTACAAGGTTGCTAAACTTATGTAAGCACTCTTTAAGTTAGGAGGAAGTAACATGAATAATACACCAATAGATAAGTCCTACGAAAAGGATGTAGGAAAAATAATAGAATTTAAAGGTAAGTTTGCAGGTTCAAGAGGTAGGAAGAGGTCTGGAATGATACAACTTGTTTTTAAAGAAGTTTCCTCTATGGAAGACGATAGACCTTTTAGAGACCATGTTTGTATCTTTGTCAGCAAGGAGAAAGCAAAGAAGGCTGGATTGCATGCTGGTATGACAGATGCTACTTGGGAATACTTCCGTTTCAAGGGTAAACTTACTTACTATAATGGTGGTAAAGTGGGAGATAACTCCTTTGTGCCAGTGTCAATTGGCTTGAAGGATATTGAATACATAAAAAGAATGGAGACGGCAGAAAATGAGAAATCTAGAGACAGAGTTCGTAAAGGAAATGAGAGATAACTTACCAAAGGTAGGTGAGAAAAGCATATATGATATACCTCTTCCAATGAGTACAAAAGGGTGGAATATAAGTGAATACACTCTTTATGGGGTACAAGGTATTACAGAACCAGAATTTGATAAGTTAAACAAGACAATTGTTATGGAATATCCCAAGGGTATGAGCTTGGTTAGGAAAAAAATAGATAGGAGAACAAGAAAGTTTATGCGAGACTCAGAAGGTAACTTTGTTACTGAGCCAGTAACTGTTCCAAAGAACAGCAAGGCAATTATGAGTGAAATAAACTTGCTTTTAAGATATAAACACGAAGTACAAGATAAGTCATTTGAATATGTAGATGTGGTAAACATCAAGGGTAAGATTCTTTACATTTATTTAGTATCAACTAAAAATCTATACAGAGTAAGCCAGACGGCATTAGCAATGTCAGTAAGAAAACTGAAATGTTATAGCGGTGCATCTTATAAGACTTGGAAGTACGGCTTAATAACATTGGCTGTAATATCTTATAAGCCAAATGCAAAGTACGAAGGAACAAAAATACTGGCAACAGGGGTAGGTCTCAACTATAATGAACAGATAACAGAAGTATTGAAGTTTTGGCAGGCGACGGATGTAATCCCAAATATGAGGCTTTCACAGCTGATGGATGGTGGAAGTGTATGTGTAGTTGATTATATTCCAACTTACAATGTAGAAGACTTTATCCCAATGGAACTAGAATCTGTTTATGAAAGTAAAAATCTCTTGCAAGATTTCTAGAGATGTGTTATAATAGTCTCAAAGGAGATTAAAAAAGTGAGTAGGACTTTATTTGGTAAGAATGGCAACTATTGGTACCTTTATGGTGTTGAAGAGGGTTGCTGTTGGAAGTTTGATGGTTTTGGAACTTTGGTGAGTGAAACTGCTTTAATATCAAACACAGGTGGTAGATTAAAAGATGTAAGATGTATATCTGTGCTGATGAGTGGTGGCACTTGCGAAATTCTCTGTGAGGGTATGGTTTGTGAGATAAGAAAGCCTTTAACAGAGATACTCTCTGTATTAAAAAGCCAACTACCTGTTGTAGGTGGTGTTGTATTGAGAAGAAGATATGTAAAAGAGCATTGTATGCAGGCGATACTCCCTTTAGAACTGGGTACGAGCCTTGCAGATGTTAAACAGATACTTGGTAGTTGTAACTGGAGGAAGTTGTAGTGGTAGGTAATAGTCTTAATAAGTATATACAAAAGAAGAAAAAGATTTTCCTGAAGTTAAATAAGTTTATGGAAGTAAAGAAGAAATATGTTTCTCTTTACCATATGCATCTGACTTACCTTTACGATAAGGGTTTTATTACTGACCCAACTCATTTAGATGAGCGAGAGATAAGGAAGTACCTTTCAGGAGAGGGTATAAGTGGTCTATTAACAAGTAAGTCTGGAAGAATTATACTTAATGCAGCTAACTTTGAACACGCTTATCTTCGTAACAAAAGGGTATGGCATAATTTAGAACACGAAGACTTCCTATACCATTGTTGGAAAGCATATTACTTTAAGGCTTGTTGTTCAGACTTGAATTTCTTCTTTGATGAGTGTCAGTACAGTCTTGATGAGGAGAGTAAACAGATAACATACTCCTTAAAAGAGGCAGGGGCATCACTTTATACAAAGGCAGGATATAATCAGACCGATGGGGTTCTTGAGATGTTAATCAAGAATGGGTACGATATCGGCTATGTTGATATAAGTGAAGGCTTGTTTAGATTAGCTTGCAGTGTGTTGGGTGTAGAGGTTATTGAAGAAGGTGGGAACTTTACACAAGGAATGACTTTACAAGATGAAATAAGAACCTGTAAGTGCATACTTAATGGAGATGTAATAGCTACTGGAACTTACGCTAGGGAACTTAACGAGTGGTTGAGTGAGAATACTTATACGGGCAATAGAACATTTCAATCGGGTATGGGTTTGTATGAAAGCCTTTTTGCAACAAAAGCTAATGAAGTTTATGAGATGCAGTGTAAGGCATTTGAAGAGGTTGAAACCATATGTGAAGCGAGTGAGGACAGAAACATCAAGGTTATAACAGTCGATTCAGAAAGGGTTTATTACCCGATTGTTCAAGATGGTATTGAGGGTGTTATTGGCAGTTATGCAGTCCTTATTGATGACGATGAAGCAGAGATATTGCCAGTTCGTACATTGATAGGTGGGTATTCAGGATTATGTTTATCTTTCAAATATTGTGTTGAAAATGGAATTGATTTTGTAGGTTGCCCAATAGTCTTGCAGAGGGTAGTTGGGGGTGTGATAGAGGATTTCTTAGCTATAGATTTTGAACAGACTAATCTGTGTAAAGATGAGGTTAGTTGGTGGAAACTACACCCAGAAGCTGATATTGAATTCAAATCAGATAAAACTTATTACCCTATGAAGGTAAAAGATGGTTCATTGGAAGAATGTCTGTTGGAGGCATGGAAGTCGGCTGAGTGTGGAGAACTAACCTATAAAATAGAAGGGTCAGTGGATTTAACGGCTCTAGAAAAAGCAAAAGATAAAGTTGCTAATTTTATTCAAGGAGAACTCAATGAAGGTTAAAATAAGAATGTCAACAAAGGACCTCTTCATAAAGTGGGGGTTAGTAGAGAAGTTTGGTTTCTACAAGTATAAAAATGAAGGTTATATTGAAGCATTAGTCTGTGTAACCGTAGATGGTAGGTTTGTGAAGCCGAGGATAATGAAAGGTGAAAAGTTCCTTGTTCCATCTGAAGTTGATGTAGACAACTATATCAAGGCTAAGAAGCCTTTTTACTCAATTTTAGATGAAGGGTTTATAATGAACCTAAAGGCTGGAATAAACTATGAAACTGGAGAGTTCTTGGAGGATAAGTCAACTGCTACGGTTTATAAAATCATTAGCGAAAAACCTCAAGGAACCTCAGGGTATGCTATTGCAACACCTGTTTCAGAGGTACCTGAAGTAGTAATTGAGATGGCTAAAGGTTTAATGAAAGAACTTATAGAATCAGGGGAAGATAGAAAAGCATTTTTAATGAAGAGATTGGGTTTAGTTGAGGAAACAGTAGCAGAGTAGGGAACAGGGTATGACTCAGAATAAAGAAAGTAGGTATATGATGGAAAGAAGTGTATTACTCAAGTTTAATGAAGTGGACTTACTGGGGAATAAGACCCCATTTAGAAGTATATGTGAGGCGGTAATTGGTAAATGCTTAGAAGCAGGAAAATGGTTCTCAGTGTGTAAGAAGATTGATGATAAGCAGTTCGACATTATGAGTTTAACAGCTCCAAAGTCAGAGAAGAAGTTGGGTTCTGTAATAGCTGAGACATTCCCAGAGATGAACTATAGAAGTGCTATTTACAAGTATTTACTTTGTGACTATCTATGCTATGTAGAGATTCCAAAGTGGGGTAGGAATGGTGCAACATTTGATAAGTACCTCTGCACAAGCAACCTCAACATTGCATCAATGTGGGTAGGCGAAGATATTAGTGAAAAATATTCAGACTACATAGATGGTTGTGATGAAAGTTCTGATGATGAGCTTACACCTTACCTAAAGCTAACAGAGGGCACTAAAGGTGAGAGAAAAATCACCAAACCGAGAAAGCCTTTGGATTTAGGAACTAATGGTATGCGAGTTATTCCTCTCTTTATGTTGGAGAGGGGTGTTGATTACCTTTATGAGCAAGGAAATGAAGACTTTATAAAAGTTAACTTTATGAAGGATGCAGGTATAATAAGAGAGATGGTTACATCTTTTAATATTGGTAAAATTGAAGAAGTATATGGCGATTGTGATTATGTGAGAGATAATACTGGTGCTATGTATGGAGGTAATTTTATCGAAAATAAAACTTTGGGTAGGGGTTATATTCGAGTATTCGAAGTAGGCTCTAGCCGTTATGATAGTCCTTTAAGGTCGATTAACTATGCAAGAATTGTTGACTTTGAGGTTGGTGTTAAACCAGACACTTTATTTGTTGACTTGGATATTGAGTCTGCAAGAACAGTATTTGTTCAGGGTGCAATAAGTGTTGGTTTGAGAGCTAATGAGCTTTGGAACGACCTAAAAGGATTGGGTATGGATAAGTATAAGGTGGTTGGAAGCAGTAATATGCAAACTGCTGACGATTTAATAAACTGGGTAGATGGCAGCACAATGGTTTACAGTACAGTATTTAAAAAGGATTTAACCTTGGCAATGCTAGCCCTACCACAGTGGTTTAATAATTGGGCTGGAGAAGAGGTTATCTCCTAAATAATGGAGGTTAATAATGAGAACTAAGGACAAGGCAACTATTAATATGCTTATTGCTCAAGATATATTGGATGCAGATTACTTTAGAGACGTAAAAGCGTCGGTCTTAGAGAATATGCAGAAAGAAGGCAGTAACTTTTGGGTTGAGACGGTGGACTCTTTACCTGAGAATGTGAAAGATAGGCTGGTTACAGTTTATGAAAAAAATGGTTTTGTAGATGATGAAGCTAACTTTATAATAAGTAGAGAAGTGAAAGTAAAACAGGGTATGCTTTTTGCAGGTGCATGTTATGCAGTTTCTCCTGAGGGTACGGTTACTCTTTTTACAGCAAATGAAGAAGTTGCTACAATGCTTGGTGCTAAAAGAAGAATTAAACTAGATGAGTTACCTGAAGAGAATGCTAATGGTGTTCTAAAAGCATATAAGCTGGTTATTGAAAGTGATGGTGGGAATGTAGAGTTTAAATGCACCCTACCAACTAAAGGTATTAGTGAGAACGATATTCTCGTACCTTATGGGGTTGTAATGTTCCTTGTTGTATTGTTAAATAAAATTTTAACAGCGAAAGACAGGGTATTCAAGGTTGTATCAAATTCATTGAGCGAGGGTGGTATTCAAAACAAGACGAGATATGTTACTCTAAGCAAAAGCATTTTGGAAAAGAAGAACGGTAAAAACTTCATAGACAACATTACTGGCGACTTTGTATTGCCTTATCTTGGATTTATGTATGCACCAATATTGGGTGCTGACAGTATCTTTACAACTGGTATGACAAGGCTTGATGTCTTAAGAATGGACGAGTTTAGGGTTGCTAAGTATGAAGATTATCACAGTCAGGTTGAAAGTGGAGACCCTGCGAGAAACGCAATTGGGGTACGTTTAGCAGTTAATAAACTGTTGCTAAGTGAAGACCTTTGGAAGAGCAAAGAGTTATTTGAAGAGCTACCAAAGGTTGAAGAGTTTTTTAATCTTGATGAGGGTTTACCTAGCAGTGGAGATTTAAGTCACTATATCTACAGCTTAACTGAACATAAGAAGGGTATTCTTTTTAAAAGATTGGGTATACTCGATGAATTAGATAAGTATATGTCTATGTTCTCAAATGCTAAGGTTCTTGAACCAAAAGAAGGGTATTGGAGCGAAGAAGAGCTGAGAGTTTTGTTAAAAGATTGTATTCTTCAGATTCTAATTCAGAAAACAGATGGTTCATTCTCTAAGATAATATGCACCAATAACGTGGGTATTCTGAAAGAACTTTATGGTGAAGAATACTATAAACAATATGAAGGATTCAATCCGAGGTATCAGAAGTGTAAGAAACTAATAGCTGAGGGTATGGATGTAAGGGAAGCATTGGAGAAGTGTGGACTATTAAGTGAAACAACTATAGATGGTATGGATAACGATGAGGCTATGGAAATAGTTAATAATCCAGAAAAGTGGCAGGCAAAAAAGAAGTTGGCTGAGCTTAACAATACAAACATCGTTAGAACGAGCGAAAATGGTAATATACTTGTAAGACTTTGCTTTGCGTCTATTGTTGAGGGTGGTTCTGTTAATTACTACAGGTCTATTAAACCAAAGAGAGTGTTGAAGGTGGTTTGCTTAAAAGATACTTTTTAGGTGAAAGTGAGTTAAAATGTTAAAAGACTATGCGAGCTTTTTGGAGCTAATAAGGGACAACTTAATACAGAATGGGATAAGTTTCCCAACAAAAAGTTTCGAAAAATATGAAGATTGTTTCTTCGTATCTGAGAGGCTCTCTTCTTTGTCTTGGTTTTTATTTGTCAACAATGTAAGTGGCTCAACAATCGGAGAAGGGTACACATTATTCCCTCAGCAAACTTACAAGCAGAAGATAAGGAGTCTTGTCTATGCTGAGTATGTGGATGTTGGAAAAGACTTTGCTGGAATGATGTTGCCTAGAAGAAGGACGGATGATGTAGACAGTAATTTCAACTTCTTAAGCAAATCTCAGGCGAGGGTAAGTCCTTTTGGAGAGCAGTACAGTAAGGTTGAAAGTGCTGGAAATGAGTTCTTGGATTTAGTAAAGAAGTCGCAAGAGACGATTGAGGGAGATGATTTTGATAGCTGGGATGACTTTGATGTAGAGACTATTGAGCAGCCAGAGTCTGAGGAAGTAGGGGTAAGTGCAGAGAGTCAAACAGATATCGATATAGCCAACTTAGTTGAAGATGAGGATGGTTTTCTAGTAGATGGAGACAGTTTGAAAGCAGATGAAGACGATTCTAGTGGGTTTGAAGATGATTCTAACGAAAGAGACGGTTGGGTAAGTGAAGACTCAGAGGGTGACTTCGATGATTGGGGGAGTGGAGGCTCTGAAGAGGATGAAGATGAATTTGAATCTTGGGATGACTCAGATGAAGACGAGTTCGAATCTAGGGGTACGGATACTTCAGAAGTAGAAGATGACGCAGACTTAGATGATTGGGGTAACTCAGATGAGATTGAAGAAGATTCTGATGATTGGGAAAGCCTGAGTGAAGAAGATGAGGGTGACTTCGACGATTGGAGTAGCTCAGATGAAGATGACTCTGACTTCGACGATTGGGGCAGTTCTGATGACTCAGAAGATTTAGAAACTGACTTTGAAGACGATGCCGACTTCGACGATTGGGGTTCAGACGAAGGAGATGAACCAGAGGAAGAGTTGGAAGATGACGCTGATTTTGATGATTGGGGTAGCTCAGATGAGGTTGAAGAGGAAGACTTCGATGATTGGGGTTCAAGCGAAGAAGTTGAGCCAAAAGTAACAAAGGGTACGCCGTCTAAACAAGTAAAACGCTCACCGGCATCAGAACTTAAAGCTGAAACTGAGATGATGGACTTTTTTGAACGAGGTGTTAACTCTTTATTTAGAAGCACCGTTTCTAATGGTAAGAAGTTTGGCAGACGGTTTGCAAGTTTGCCCGAAAATGAAGAGAAGTAGTTTTTGCTCTTAAAAAGTAGTATTTGTATTAAATTAAATTTTGTAACATATGCAAAAAGGAGATAAAAAATATGTATTTAAAGAAAGATGTAACTAATGTGCTTAACCAGTTTATGGAGAATGTTGAAGCAAAGGTAGAAGAGTGTTGTACAGAAGATGTACTTGCACTTATGGAAGTTGATGATTCTACTCTCATCAAGGAATATGTAGATAAGGTTCAGAATGTAATCATCTCTGCAATTCCAGAAGGTGTGGCAGTTCCTAAGATGTCTGTTTATGTAACAGCAACAGGTTCTAAGGGAATTGAGGTAATTTCACTCAGCCTAACAAACAAGATTAAGGCTACTTCAAAGTTCAAGTTCTCTCACGTAATCACAAAGGTTGATACTAAGGAGATGATTGTTGGTGCATTCAAGGATGCCTATGCAACTCTTATCGTAAATCAGATGGCAGAAGCAAACATTGCTGAAGTTAACAAGATGCTTGAAGACCTTGTTAAGAGAGCTGGAGTTAACTATGCAGTAAGCTTTGTTTCTGCTCTATCACAGGGAGATAAGGTAATTGCATCACTAACTGATGATGAGGTAGTATTCATTGCAGATGAAGACAGAGTATTTGAACTAGAAGATATTGTACTTCTTATGGAAGAGAACATTCTTGTTAGTGCAGAAAGAATTGAAGAGATTAAGGAAAGAGAAGCAACAAATCTTTCAACAGCACAGACAACTGTACAGCTTGTAAGCAAATGGGGTACTCCATTCATTCAGTATCTTGCAAACATCAGCAAGCAGGTTAAGCCTTTTAACATCATTAAGAAGGTTGTAACCAAGGATGTAACAAAACTAAGAGGCGATAAGGATGCTGTAGGTTTCTATCAGGACGGAGATATCTATGCATTGGTAGCTAAGAGAGATGGAAATATGGAAGTAATTCTTTCACCATTCGACATCAAGAACTACGACCCAGTAGATGCAGATGTACTTAAGTCACTCTAAGAGAAATTGTTTTAACAGCATACGCCTTTAGCCTTGTGCTAGAGGCGTATTTTATTGGAGGTTAAGAATGGAAGAAGAAAAGACACAAGGAAAAGCAATCGGAAAGAAGGGTACGGTTTTAGCTATAATTATAATTTTAATAGTTGTAGCAGTAATGGCTCTAACAATAAGAAGTTGTACGATAACCAAGAAGTCTACTGGCGAACAGTCAACATATACAAATAAACTTCGAGAAGATAAGAGTGTGGACTCTGAGAAGAAACAAGTTGAAAATCAGGAAAATTCGTCAAAAGTAGAGAAACAGGAACAGCCTACTGAGAAAGAGATTAAAAAATCCGATAATAATGCTGAAAACAAGGTTAAAAGTTCTTCAAATTCAGTCAATATTGTTGGTGTTGAGTCTGAGCCAGCTATGTCAAAAGTATACAATACTTCTGTTGTTATTTTGGAGAAGAGGGTATATGTAATAGATAAAACATCTTACGCACATGCTTTTATAATGAATATGCTTAAGAAAGATGGTAGCGATACAAAAATAACATATTTCTGCTCTCCTGAAGAGTATGGAAAGTATTTAGTAGGAGATAAGGTGGGTATAACATTCAAAGTAGACTCAAATTCTACAGTATCTGTTCAAAGTATTGATACTGTAAAGTAGGTTCGTTAAAAGGTACTCTCGTCTGAATATGGTTAAAATTCTTAGAATTGTTTCCGTATTTAGACAGTGTCTTTTTAGAATAATACTTGCGTAGTGTCGCAGGTGCTTGTTGGTGCTTGGTTGTGGGGCTTGTTGCTCTTGTGGGTGTGGGTTTCCGTTTCGATTGTGTCGTTCGGTGCTTGCTTGTTGGGGCTGGAGCTGGTTTGTTTGAGATTATTTGTTGGAAATTTTTCTCTCGAAAGATTGGAATTTTTCTAAGAAAAAAAATTTAAAAAAAAGTTTCGGAAATAGCCTTGCATTAACAAAATACTTGTGGTAATATAAAAGCATCTTAAAAAATTGTAATTTGAAAAGAAAGTAGAGGATTTCAAAATGCTAAAAGTTGGAAACACTCCTGAAGTTAAGCAGGACGAGAAAGTTAAAGTAGAGGCAGAGGCTAAGGCTAATGTAAATGTAACACCTGAAGATGCATCAGAGTATGGTGTAAAGTCAGATACTCTTGTATTCGAAGGACCTCTTGGTGACCCATCACAGGATGATGAGTATCAGGGAAATAAGATTGCCAAGATTGTTGGTTATGCTTTTTCATCTAAGGAAGATATCGTAATTCCAGATTGTGGCACAAATGCTGGTTTCAAGCAGGACGCTATGAACTATGAGAATATCGAAGGAACAAGAAAAGTTAAGGCTGGAGAGAAGTTCTATCTAACTCCATTCGAGACAGCTCTTCTCATCTCAAGAAAAGAGTACAATGGTCAGGCAACAGGTGGTAAGGTTCAGGTTTCAGCAAGATATCAGTTCAAGGGTAACAAGACAAAGTCAGGTGAAGTTGTTAAGGTAGCAGCTACTCCAAGAGTATCTCTTGTTGGTGTGGGTACATCAATCAAGGAAATCAAGATGACAGATGTTCTTACTTTCAAGGCTGTTAAGAACGAGAACGGTCAGACAAGAAAAGAGAGAACAATTGTTAAGGGATTTGAGAAGTGGGCACCACTTGCAGCAGCAGCTGTAAGAAAGCCAAGAGAGTCTGCAGGAACAAGCAAGGCAGCTGTAAACAAGAATGCACAGGCATTCATGGCTTTCGTAGCAGGAAAGGCTACAAAGTAAGAAGATATTTCACGATGCTAACATCGTTTAATATTCTCTATATGAGAGGGCGAAAGCCCTCTCTTTTAATTTGTATATGTGTTGATACTTGTCGAAGTTTTGTGCAATTGGGTATGCTTTATGAAGAAAAGTCTTTAGGTTGTAGGTGCTTGTTCTCGCTTGATGTGGTGAGGTACTGGTAATAATTGGTAGAGGAGTAAAATATGGATAGCAATTTGAGTTTTGCAAGAAGATTTAGACCAACGAAGATGTCAGACTATACGGGTAATGCAGAGATTAAAGAATCTTTGTTGAGATACCTGAAATCGAACAGACCACAGTCTATTCTTTTAACGGGTACAACGGGTTGTGGTAAAACAACGCTAGCTAGATTAATAATAAAGGAATACTTTTGTGAAGATAGAGATGAAGAAACAGGAGCTTGTGGGGTATGTGATACTTGTCAGGCAATTGATGAATACATTACTACTGGAGAATTGGATGCTCTACCAGATATTATGGAAATAGATATGGCTGACAACACGGGTAGGAAATCTTTAGACGCAATGTTTGAAGTCGTTGATTACCCATCTATGAGTGGTTGGAGAGCCTTTATATTGGACGAGGTTCATAAGGCAAGTAACGCAGCTCAGAACAGATTACTTAAGCTTTTAGAAGAGCCTCCTGAGAATGTATTATTTATCTTCTGTACAACTGAACCAGATAAGCTATTGGACACTATAAGAAATAGATGTTTGTTGAAGTTCAATATAACGAAGCCTAGAATGTCAGAACTCGTGGGATTGCTAAAAAGGGTATGTTATGAAGAAGGTAGAGAGTATGACCTTGAGGGGCTGAGGGCTATTGCTACAAGGTCTGATTTAGTAATCAGAGACAGCTTGAATAATATTGAGAGAGTTTTCAATACAAGAGGTTCTGCAAAGGCAGAGAGTGTATTGGCTGAGTTTAAAGAAGTTTCTGAAACTCTGTTATTTGACTTCCTAAAGGCTTACATCAATAAAGATTATATGGCTTATATGACCTTAATGTACAGAATAAGAATGGAGTATGATTTTGGACAGTTCCTATCTTCCCTTACAGTATTTGTAATGCGAGGGGTATATATCATCAATGGAATTGATGTAGATGGTATGTCTGCTGAAGAAATTGGTACTTATGCTAAAGTATTTAAGGCTCTATCAGTTGAAGATATTTCTTATATGCTACAGGAGTTGAAGAGGTTGAGAGTTGGTGATATCGAAGCTAACTTGATGACCTTTATCTATGGAGAACCTCAGAAGACAATGAGCTTGGGTACACCTATTAAAGATGATAGAGTTGTAGAGGTAAAGAAAGTTGATGAAGCTAAAGCAAGGAATAATAATCTAGAACGACTCGAACAAGCAAAACAAGATAGGGGTATGAAGTCACTTGAGGAAGTAACTAAGAATGTTGGTTTCGATGATGTTGCTGACTTGTTCAATCTGCAGGTAGTTGAGGAATAGTTTGTTGCAAGATTAATTATTTAAAAAGCTAATCTAGGAACTTGCTATGTTCTTAGTTAATAAAATAATCGGAGGTTCAGAGAATGAAAATAGAGGGTTCAAGTAAATTAAGAAAAGGATTGGCACTTTGTGGAATCGCTGGGTTAATGTTCTGCTATGGGGTATGTGGTGTGATAAACACTTATGCTGAAGAAGTAGAAAACAACGAATATGTTACAGAGGAGTCACAAAAGAAGGACAACACTCAAGAAAACATTGATAAAGCAAATAAAGCTTTGAATGGTGATAAGAGTGAGTCTGATGCAAACTCAGCTATCAAGGGTAGCGATAAGAAACTTGAAACAAAGACAAATAAAAATGATGACTCAGGTATGGCAGACTACATCAAGAACAATGGAAGCATCGACCAGGAGTCAGTTAAAAAAGGACAAGAGGGTGCAGGTTTTATCAAATCAATAATTGGTTATCTAACTGGTGTAGTTACAGCTATAACAGCAGCTTGTATCTTTTTAATAACTGCTTTAGACCTAATGTACATTGCAATCCCACCTGTAAGAGGGTTCTTATATGCAGGAAATCAGCAAGGAGCTGGTATGATGGGTGGAGGCTATGGAGCTCAAGGTGGTGTAATGGGTTCAGCTAAACCTAGACAGTGGGTATCTGATGAAGTATTATCTATCACAGGTGCAGTAGAAGGTGCAGGTGGTGGAATGATGCAACAGCAAATGGGAGGCTACGGTGGTATGATGCAGCAGATGGGTCAAGGTCAACCTAAGAAGAGGTCTATGATTGCAACATACTTTGTAAAAAGAGCTGTATTTATGGTAATCTTCGTAATAGCTACTGTAGTTCTTTTGAGTTCTATATTCTTGGGTACGGGATTAAACCTAGCAGATTGGTTTATGAATTTAATCGTAAGTGCTAATGAACATATACCTCACTAGTTTAAGAGGCTGGAGTACGGCATGGAAAAGATAATTGAGTATTTGAAATTAAGATTCTTTAAGGCTAAGGTAAATCAATCCTTAGACCTTAAAGAAAAAACTTCAGTTAGAAATGCTATCGCAGAAGAGTGTGAAAGGCATTTGAAAAACTCAGGAGATGAGTTTGTATTCGAAGTGTTGGGTAAGGATTTACCCTATGCTTTAGAAGTAGTTGGAGTTGAGCCTTTAACAAACAGATTTGAAATCTATCAAATCAGTGAAACTCTGTTTAGAGCTAGTTTAAAGGAAGTAGAAATATTTTAAGGAATATATTATGACGGAAGTATTTTTTAGAAAAGAACAGGTAGAGGAAATAAGTTCAAAACTTAATATAACTAAACTTTCAGTAGAAGAAATTGTATTTGCGTATGAGGACTACTTAATCAAGAGATTACAGCTTGGTAAGTCGGTTAAGTTTTTGAATATTTGTTTTCTTAAAAGAACAAATGCAGATTCAACAATTGAAACTCTAGCTTATACAAGTACGGAAATCTCTAAAGAGTTTAATGGTCGCTATAGTTCAGAGATGATATTGAGAGTGTTAACAACATTCCAAGAAGTTATCGAAAGCAATCTAAAGAAGTTTAATGGCTTTAGTATTAAGGGGCTTGTAAGAATAAGATTGGTTGAATACGGAAATGGTTACAAGGTTAGAATTAAGAAGTCTACAACTCTAAATGGTGAAGATGTTAGAGTACAAACCATTGGTTCGTTTAGGAGAAAGGTAGAGTTTGCATAATGGAAGGTCAGACACATAGAGTTGGTGGAGTAGTCGCAACTTTAGGTGGGTACTTGATTCTAAAAGAAAAGGGTATGCTGATTGAAGGTGTTACTCCTTTGTTACAGTTGGCTGTAATGTACCCTTTTGGTATTGTTGGTTCAGTCGCTAGTGACCAAGACCATCATGCGGACTCAGCTCCTCTGAAAGATGTGGTTTCAATGTCTTTTTGTAAGTTATTACACCTTACAACAAAAATGAGGAAAGCGTCTAGGATTGATAAACTAGCACCGCCTTTAAGCTGGTTTGATGCAAGGCATAGAAGTTGGCAGACGCACTCAGATTTGGCATTAGCTTTGGTATTAGGAATACTCATTTGGGTAATGAGAACCTCGTTCTTTACAGGTGCAGATGCTATAATCTTCCGATTAATAACTACTGGTTTCTTGTTGGGATTGATTAGTCATCTTGTCTTGGATATGCTAACACCTGGTGGAGTACACTCTTTATTGGGTATGTCATTACGTAAGTTTGGTTTGAAGAAAGCACCTGTGAAATTAAGACTTGTGCCTAAGAGTGAGTTCTTTGCAACTTCAGGTACTTGGGAAAAAATAGTAAGACGGGTATTGTGGTTGATAGCAATAATCTTATTGTTGTATATAATATACACATATTTACCATATGAAGTACATATTGGATTGTAAAAGGAGTAAAGGAGTAATAAAATGGGAAACATATTAAAGAGAAGGCGAATGGTTGGTGTATTGTTTATAATAATGTCATTTATAATGGCATTTGCACAACTATCATTTGCAAACACAAAAAACTATAGTGAAGATGCTCAAGCTAAGAAGAATCTAACTACTTATGTAAATGGTCAGATGGGTTCTAATGAATATGAGGTCGAAGGTGGAGGAAGCATAAAGGGTAATGAACTATTTAAGGGTAGCCCAACAGAAGGATTCACTCTAGATGCAGACAAGTTTTCTAAGTTGGATAAAGACGCTCAACAGAGAGCAGTAAATGACATAGCTCAGTACTCAAATGAAGCTGTTCAGAGCGATAAGGCTAAAGGTGTAACGGAGTCCACAGTTCAGAATTGGTGGAAAGATTTGCAATCAAATCCAGGGGTAGGTTCTAAGTTTCTTAATGTAATTCTAGAACAAACAAAACCTGACTTTGTTACAGCAAATAAAATCTATAAGCCATTTTCAGGACCAATAAGTACAGTTTTGGGTATATTGTCTATATTGATTATGGCATTTACTGGTCTAGTAATGGCATCAGACATTATGTATATTGCCGTTCCACCTTTTAGAATGCTTGTTGAAGGGGATAATGGTAAGATGAAGTCATTCCTCGTTACAGCAGCAGCCTTGAATGCAGTAAAAGCTGAAGAGAGTGCACAAGATGGTGGAGGAACTAAGCAGGCTTTGGGTATTTACTTTAAAAACAGGGTAATAATGTTAATTATCCTTGGTATCTGTTTGTTCTACCTAGTACAAGGACAGATTTACAAGCTAGTAGGAATTATACTAGACCTTGTAAGTGGTTTCGGAATCTAACCTAGAGATGGGTTCTTTTGGTGAAGGAGAATTAGGATGGTAAGAAATTATAGAACAGCGGGAAAGAGAGGTTTTATGGTTATCTTAACCATCCTCTTTTTGTTTATAGGAACAGTTGGTTACTGCTTTGCAGAGGGTGTGGACGCAGTAGCCAATGTGGGTACGGGTAGAGGTGAGATAAACTCTATTTGTGCAAGGGCGAATAATGTAGCAGGTGTAAATATACTAAGCTATGATTCGAAAGAAGGGCTATTAAGCTTTAGCAACTCTAAGTATGCAGAACTCAACAGAATTGAAAAACAAGAATTTATGCAAGCAGCATTAGATGCAACAAATGGCTCTTCATTGGGTGTACAAGGTCGTAATAAGGTTTATAATTTTATTTCAGAGCAAGATAATGCAACTGCTAAAGCAGTTGGGTATTTGAAGTCAAATGCTGGAACTGACCTTGCAGAGGCTGGTGCTTGGTTTAGACCTTTTGCTAGTTGGTTTGGAATAGCCTTTGGTGTGTTCTCAGTGTTTATTGTTGCTTTGTTTGGAATATCTATTATGCTGGATATATGTTACTTTGGTATCCCAGCATTTGAGGCAGTTGTCTCGAAGGGTAATGGAAAGCCTATTTTAGTAAGTAAAGATGCTTGGTCTGTAAGGAAGGATATTGATAGTTCAGGTGTTTATCAGAATGAAATACTGGCTTATATGAAGCGAAGAATAGTAACAATAATCGCAGTCGGGGTATGTTTAGCTTATTTGATAAGTGGTAAAGTTTATGATATAATCTTGTTCTTTGTAGACGCATTTAGTAATTTTTAAGGTGGTAAGATGAAAAAATCGAAGTTTATAAAAAAGTTAATAGCGTTCTTATGTATGCTAGCTGTTAGTGTAACCACGTTATTTGGTAGTTTTATGGTTGCATTTGCTGATGATGACGATGGTGGGAGTCCTGCTGAAGGAAAAGCATCAGACAGTATACTTTCAACCTATATAAGGATGGCAGCTGGTGAGCAATCAACCAATATTAAGGGTAAGGAGTTAACAGCTGATACAACAAGATTTTTAGGTGTCTATGTCAGTAACTTCTATGTTCCATTTGCAACAGAGCTAGGAATAGAGGGTACGGATTCGACTACAAAAACTACTAAGGCAGATATAAAAAGTGCTTTGCAGAAGAATTTGTCTTTTGATGATTCCTCTGCAGAAGCTTTGTCAGAGAATCTAATGGGTCTAATGAGAAGTAATAAGAAGAATTTAGTAGCTTATGAATCAGATGACCCATTGAAACTTGGCAAACCTTTAAACATAGATGTTAATGCTTATACATTTACACAGGCAATGCTAGGGTTCTGTGAACCTTGTAAAAAGAAGTATATACAATTCGTAGCAGACAGTAAAGTTTACTTTAATGCGAGAGTAACAGATATTAAAGGCAGTAAGCTAGGTTCTGTAATTCCAGTACAGGAGCAGACACCAGCACAATTTGCATTCATAAAATGTATGGACAGGGTAGACCCAAATAATGGGTATGGCACCTCATTCTTTGATTTAACACAGAAAGATGCAGATAATGATGCTACAGAAAAAATTTTCCAGAAAACAGATGGGGCAAAAATGGTTTCAACATCTGTTTTAGGTACACATGTAGCAGTTACTTGTTTTGGAGATATTCTATTTTTGGGAGGTAATCACCAGATTGTTGCAGTACCAGGTTGTATGAATCCTTTTACTTGGGTAGGTGTTAATGCAGATGGAGACGATACTATTGGTGCAGGTGGTTTCTTTAATGGTACAAATCTCATTTCTATGTCTATGAACTCTAGTTTGGCTGATACTTTTTCTTTGGTTGGTCAGACAGATTCTAATGTTGCTAGTGAGGTAAAAGACTCTTTTAAATTCAGAAACAATAAATGGTTAATTAAGAGAGCATTTGAATCTAACCCAGAAGAGGCTATATCTGCTCTCAATAAAGCTATAGAACAAGCAGGTGGTGGGGCAACTGCAACAGTTGAAGAAAGTACAATAAAAATAAAAATAACAGACAAGGCTAGGGCATCAAAACTAAAAATAGAAAATATTAGGAAACCAACAGAGAAAAGTGTAAGTAAGGAAGCTGTAAAAGAGGCAGTGAAGTACATCAAACAAGAAGCTGGAGAGCGTCTTGGAGAGGTAAATAAAGCAAAGAAAAATAAGGATATTAGTGGTTCTGTAAACCTATTTTCAGCAAGGGGTAAGATTGGTGCAACAAAAAGTACTGTAGTAACTCAAACAGAGCTAGCAGGGTCTGAAAAGGCAAAGGATGTTTTACCTTATGGAAGTGAGAAATCAATTACTTCTTCTTCATATATTCCTCTAAGAGAGTTCAGAGGTACTACCGATACAACCCTAAAAGATGGAACAAATCTGTTGGTGTTTAAAACAGCAGGAGATATGGGTAAGGCTACAACAAAGATTATTGAGCATCACAATAAGAAGAATAAAGCAAAATGTGTGACTTACCCAAGCAGTGCAGGGGGGTTTAATCCTTGTTATGTAATAGGAACTCCAATGGACACTGTTAACGGAATGTATATCAATGCTACAATGATATATGTAGATGACCTTGGTGCTTTTAAGGGTGGTGGAAAAGACTTTAAGACCTTGAATGCTCTACCTTTAATTAAAGACAGTGCTTGGAATACTGGTGATGAAAATGCAGGTAACGCTTTGAAAGACAGCTACGGCTCTGTACTTAAAGAGCTAGATAATCCAAAGTTGAATCTTAATGTTGAGACAGAGGGAGAAACTTTGGTAGGATTGTTCTTCACTTATGCTTTTGCAGGTGCTAATGATAATGCATCTAAAAAGGATACTTGTGGTAAACTTGGTTTTAGAATAAATGATGACTTGCCATCAATAAATAAAACTCCTCTTCATTTAACTGGAAGTGAAGAGGATGAGATGACTGCAAGCATCAGAAGTTGGCTATATTATTTCCTACACCCAACAAAAGGGTTCAGATATGTAACTACTTTAATCAAGAACAAGATGAATGCTTTACTTGTTTCTTGGCATGAGGATATGGTTGGTTCTAATGGAGTAGGAAATGTAGTGGGTACAACTACTTACAGAAACACAACAGGGTATGTTACTCTTCCTAGTATGGCTGACAGTAGCTTTGGTCAAACGATGCAGGGTATTTGGAACTCGGCTCTAATATATTTGGGTATTGGAATTGTAGTAATTGTAATTTTGTCTTGGATAATTGGAATAATGAGTCCACAGAAAGCATTTTCCTCTGCAGCACTAGCTTGCATACTCTTGTTATTACCTGGATTAGTTCTTAACAATGTAATGTCCTTAGGTAATTCAGTTGCAGATAAGATTTATGGAGATAAGTTCACATACTGGGCTTTGGTTCAAAGTGAGAGCTATTCAGATAAGATAGATGAAGCAGCAAACGGAGACAGTTACTCTAACTACCTGAGAACACTATACCAAACAAACTCGGAGAGTAAGGCAAATCAGGGTAGTGAGTCGATTGTAGTAAAATGGCAGGCACCGAAAAAGATGACTTCTTTAATGTTAACTAATGGTGAAGAAAAGGCTCTACAGGGTGTTGAAGGCTTAATTAAGGGCATTATAAATAAAACTTATAGTGGCGAAAATTATGTTGACACTAAGGATTATGCTTATCTATATAGAAGTTATTTAGATATTCAAAATTTCTCAAGATACATCTACAGGGGTACAGCAGATGGAACAAAACCTGTTTATAAAACCATTAATAATGCGATGACAGGTAACTGGAATGCTGACTTAAAAGACTCTATTCAAAACTTTGATGTAAAGTATAAAGAGGATAGAGATAATGGTTACTGTAATCCTAATGGAGATGGTTCGGCAGTTTATGCTCCAAATATGAGGGGTACGACACCTTTGTCAAGTGGTGTAATCAACGATGCTTTAGGTCAGAAAGGTACTTTGAAAGATTTGAAGCAGGGACAGTTTGTTGGTGTTCCAAGAGATGCTTTCAAGTTCTCTATCCCGATGTACAACCAAGAAAATTTGAAATTTGTAACTGAGTTGGGTGATAGTGAGTTCTTCAATGCATCTAAGTATACAGAAGAGGATTTAGCAGCTCTTGGAGTTTACGGTTTATATACTGAATCTTCTTATTATTACTTCTCTTGGTGTTTCTACGAAATGGGTATGAGTCCTGAAACAAGTTCTACTGATGGGTTTAAAAAGGTTGTGTTGAACAGTCCAAACGCAGGGTTCTTCTATAATACAAAGGGTAATGGTGAATTAAAAGACTTCGTAGATATGAGAACATTGTTCACAAATATTATACCATACCTAAAACAGGGAAATGATATCGTTCATGAATGGGATGATTTATATGGAATTTACCTACACGATGGAGTACCTTACGAGGAGGGTATGGAGAATGACCCAGATATTAAAGGAAACCCTGAGTTAGAACAAAAGTATTGGCACAATGTAAATGTGGCTAGACTGTATGGACTGTATACACCTTGGGTAGATATAATGTATAATTGTAGTTATGCAAAGCCTGAGAAAATAAAAGTTATGGGGCACACAGTGACTGTAGATGACCCTATTAACCCAGCAAGTTATCCTAAGGAAAGACCAATGATATTCTCAAAGAGTGAGATGGTTGACTTTGGGTTGAAAAAGGGTGACTTAACAAAGGTAGAGAGAAAAATAATAGAAGCAGAAGAGGGTATGCAGAAAAGATTATTCGAAATGTTGAATTACCACTCATTTAACGATGTTACATTGAACTCAGCAGCAGCTATGAGTTGTACATTTGAGTTTAATAAAGCATTTTCTGAGGGTTCATTAACAAACAATAATAAGGTTCTTCTCCCCCAGTCATTTACTTTATCAGATTTTTCATACGATGCTTATTTGAGAATGATACTGTCAAACTCAACAGGAGAAAAGTTACTACAGAAAGATGGAAGTTTCTATGAAAATGTAGTTAAAAAGTCAAGTACAACAACTGCAATTCTTTTGATTGTAAATGATATTTTGGCACAGTACGCTGTACCAGGTGTAAAACAGGGTATGATTTATGGGTTATTTGCATTGTTTGCTCTGATGGTAGCAACCTTAGGATTCAGATTAAGGTCGAACAAGCAAGCTAGAGACAACTTTGTAAAGAATGGAATTACCCCCCTCATAAAACTGGTAGTTTACTCGTTAGTATTCTCGCTTGTAGTATCATGGTTTATGGGTAAGGGTAACGATGCAGTCACTCAGACTGGTGGAGAGTCTATAAAGGTTGGCGACCCAGCAAGTACATTATTGCTAATGGTAGTGATAAACACAGCGTTTGTAATCGTGATGGGTAAGCTGTTGATAAAGGTTCTTAAGGATATTAAAGTTGAGGGTAAGCTTGCAGGTGGCTTTGTTGGTAGTGTTCTTCAAGGTGTTGCAGGTGCTATTGGTAAAGGATTTAAGAGTGCTACTAAAGGACTTCAAGGAGAATCATCAGGTGGTGGTAGTGGTTCTGCAGGTAGTGGAAAAGGTGGTTCAGCACCTAATCAAAGAGCTACAAGTAGAACACAAAACCACGCCTCATACGGTACTTTCGAACCTAGAGAAAAGAAATCTGAAGGTGAAGATAAAAAAGCTAGAAAAGTTTACAAGAGAAAAGATACTGTCGAAGATAAGACAGCAGACTCTAACCGTAGGCAGAGAGATATTGATAACAAGTCAAATGAAGGTATCAATCGTTTGAATAGACGAAATGCTGGAAAGACTAAAAGAGCTGAAAGGTCTGAAAGTGAAGAATAGGATATGTTAGCAATAATAATATGTGTTTGCTTGACAGCAATTACTTTTGCATTGAGAGTCTTGGTTTCAGGACTAAGACTCTCTCTGTTAACTCATAAGGTAGCAACTCGTAAAAGAGAAGATACTAAAGCTGAGAAGGTTGTTAAATTTGGTGTCAATACAGGGATACGAGTTTTAAACTTCCTAAGGTTTATCTTGTCAAGGGTACGGGATTTGATTGCTGTAACAGGTATAGTGTCTATCTTGATATTTACAATCTTCTTTACAGCTATTGTAGCTGGTGGAGCTTATATGGTGCTTGAAGAGGACGCAAAACAGGTTGAACAGAAAAAAGAAGCTGGTGATAGCCAAAAGAAGAGCTCTGTAGATGAAGAATCTAATAAGGCTAACAGCAGTAATGATTCTAACGACAATGTTAACAATGAAGATACAGTAGAAGAGGGAAATTAGTGATGGAAAATAAGAATGTTTCAAATATGCAACCTAAAAAAGGAGATACAACTATAAACTTGCCAATAACCTTTGACTTTTCAGGTGGTAGAAGAGATGCAATGAAATCTAGAAAGTTTTGGGGTATTGGATTAGCAGTTGTAGGTGTAATAATAGGACTCGGCATAATGTTCAGTAAAAGGCACTTTTTCTTGATAGATTGGGTACTTGGTTTGGTATTTATGTTCATTATTTGGAAAATTATAACACTATTTATATTCCAAGAAAAGCGAGTTAGGAAAGAGCAAGAGTGGGTAGACTCAAGAGATATGAAGTTAGATTGGAAACCAACTTGGGGTATATTTGATGTAGAAGAACAGTTCCCACACATATGTAGGTTTAGAAACAATCTGTCAGGGGTATTCATTATGCTGAATAAAGACGTCATAATGGGTAAAATAGATGACGCAGAATATGAACACTATGAAGCAATTGCTGATGCGTACAACATTGCTGGTTCAAGTGATTTAAGGTTGTGCCATATTGACTTTATGGACGTTATTGGTTCTGATGAGAGATTGGCTGAAAGTAGAAAAGAAGCTAGTATGATAAAGAATCCCGATTTACAGGATTTAATGGCAGATGTGTTGAACTTCCTTGAAGACCAGATGCAACAGAGCGTTACATCTTTTGATTGTTACCTGCTCCAATGGAGTGGTAGTGATGCCAAGGCTTGGTATACAGTTGAGAAGGTGTTGGACTGCTTTATGGAGGCTAATTACTGTTCTTACTATATGATGGATTCAAAGGATTTACAGGAAATGCAAAAAGCCTTATTTAACCTGCATGACTTCTCAGTAAAAGAGGCTTGTTTAACTTCTTTAGGTGGTGAAACTAGGGAAACAATAGTTCCTATAAGTTTAAGAACAGCTGATGGTGAGTTTGTTAAGATAAATAAAACAAAGGCTGAGAAACAAGAAGAAGCAAGACAGAGAGCTATAGAAGAGGAAGCTAAAAAGAAAGTTAAAAAGGATAGAAAGAAAAACAAGAGGAAGCACCAAAGTGGTGGAGATATCGACTTATTTGGTTAAAGAAAAGGAGAATTGGGTATGGCTAATGGTAGAATTTTAATAAGGATTGGAAATAATGACGATAGAATAATCGATGCTCTGATAAGAGAGATTGATAATATAGAGTTGAGTAGCTACCCTACAGTGGATGAGTTTCTTGCTAAAACAGAGCAACAGCAATTTGTATGGAAACGACTTTGTGTTTCAAGAGATTTCTTTGGCTCAAGCGATGAAGAGGTTAAAGCGAATATGGAGAAGCTAAACTCTTATGTAAAGGGTAAGGCATCAAACACAACAATAGTGTATCTTGTAAATGGTCAAGAGAAGGAAAATGCTCTTAAAGACATCGATGACTTTAATAGTGTGTTCCATTCGCCGATGTATACTCCTTTTATTGCAATGCCAGGAAGTAATATTGTAGATATTACAGCTATGGTTAAAGAGGATTTACCAATCATTAAAGCAGCTTACTACACAACCGTTTTAGAAGAACAATTCAATAAAACTTCAGTAGCTGAAAAACTTGGTTTTGCAAATTTAGGTCAGAAAATCAAAGGTGTGACAGGTTCTTCAAAAGGTGAGGAGTCTGAAACAGAAACCAGCTCAGAAGAGGTTATTGACGAAAGTCCTGAAAGTCCTCTAAACAATGGAGAGGTCGATTCAGCTTGGGATTCAGATGATTTTGAAAATTTCGGAGAAAGTGGAGAAAATTCTGATGGTTCGGAGTGGTCATCGCCTGAGAGTGTTAGTGATGGTAACTCATCGGAAAATATTACAAGCTGGGAAGATTTAACCTCTGAGAGTGAAAATGGTGGGGTTTCAGGAGGGGTTTCTGAGACAGATGAAGATGAAGACTCAGACGATGATTTTAATCTTTCAGATTTTGGAAATATGCATGCAGATACGGGCTTTTTAGGTGAAGATGAAGAGGTTGAATCACTCGAAGAGTTCGAAAGTGGTAACTCAGAACAGGGTACGGATTACCATATAGGAGATATGAATGTAACTTCTTTTGAAGATTTAAATGATACTTCAGTAAATTCTAAAGTAGAGATATATGTAGGAATAAGGGGTACTGGTGTTACCTCTTTCCTTGTAGGAGAGGCTCTAGACTTGGTTTCACAAGGAAGTAATGTGTTAATTGTAGATTTAGATTACGATACACACGGTGTTCTCTCTTATGTTGATTTAAGTGCTTTCAACAACAGAGAGGGAAAAATATATAGAGAAGATGGTGTAAATATTCTATCAGTAGGGTTTGGTTCTGATGAGAGGATTTCCGTAAAGGCAATCATTGAAAAGATTTCACAGAGGTTTGATAAAGTATTTGTTGATTGTCCAATTGAGTTTGTGTCAGAACTAGAAGATACTTTAGGAAGTTGTAAAATATTTCTATGTTGTGCAGATAACATTGGGGCTTTAATGACAACACAAGCGATGTTAGAGAATAGAAAATATGTTCCTGTAAAAGTAGAAAAGCATCTATGCAAAAGAAAGGGTATGTTATTCTCAACAGGTGCAGAAACAGATTTTAAGGAGGATATTATAAAGGCTAATAAAGTTTGGTCTTTGCCATATGGTAATTGGATAAGAAATTTGGAGTAGTTGTTTATGAGGGTAGTTGTTTCAACGAATGAGATTAACTACGGAACAAGTTTTACAAAAGTTCAAAGTTTAAAGTCTTTGATGGGTGGAGTAATAGTGGGTGATATTGATATACTTGTTATCCACTCCACCAAGGATAGTTCCGTAGACTTAGTACAAGGTTTAGAAAAACTCCAGAAGAGGGTACGCTCTTTTGTTTATATATACGATGGCACACCAGACCCTAAGATTGATGTAGCAGTGCATGGTTTAGGTGGTGAAAGTTATGACGCTGAGTTCTCCATGAGGAGTGGAGAGTTGCTTAGCGATTTTTTGCTGTCTAGAAAGAAAGCAGGCAGTCTAGTTACAATGGGTGGTATCAATGTATTAGAGGGGTTCATTGATGCACAGTTGGCATCAGGTAGTAAGTCCAAAATACCTAAAGGCTCTTTAAAAGCTTTGAAAGGTGCAATAACAACGGTTAATAACCAGTATACAGCTTTAATGGAACAAAAGAATGCAATGTCTGTTGGTGCAGTAGAAATGTTTACTGAGGTCAGCAATACGATGGGCTTGATGTCTAAGGAAATGAAAGATATGCAAGAGAAACTTGAGGAGTTAGAAAAGATAGGAAAGCCATCAAATCAGAGAGGTTCTCTTGGGGGTATGGTAAAACCAGCTGTTACCTTCTTTCCAACGGTTACCTACTTGAAAGAGAAGGAGATATATCGTTTTAAGGAGATTGGTCACTGCAGTTATATAACACACTTCATTTTTGCGATGAGGGATTTTTTCGAGAATGTTATGAATCGAAGACCAAAGGTTATATTTGTATACCCAAAGGGTAAGTTATATGAAGAGTTGTATAAAGACTTTAGTTGGGTAACTCAGGAAAGTGTCAGTGACATATCAAGATATTTTAACAAAATTGTATATACAAATCACCCAACCCGAGATGTAATAAATACTCTTTTAGATGACGCAAAGTTTGATGTCTTTATACTTGTTGATAGGTCTGTTTCAAGTAAGGATTGCATTTTAACAGCTAAAGGTAAACCATTTTTCTTAAGTGAAAGTAAGTCTACGATAGAAAGATTAAAGTACGATTTAAGTAGAACAATTTTCTTCGACAGGGCTGTTAAGAAATCATTTGGAGTAGTAGGAGAAATTCAAGGGTACACCAGTGTTGATGATGATGAGAAAATAAGAAGATATATGTCGACTTGTGATGAGTTGTATAGAAAAATAGGAACAACTCAAGGAGGTAGAAGATAGTGGCTAAAGAAAAGCGTAAGAAGAAAGAAAAAACAGTTAAGAAGAAAGAAAAAGCAGTCAAGAAGAAGAGAAAGCCTAAGAAGCCTAGCTCACTTGAAGTATGGGGTAGGTTTCTTTTAGAGAACTATCACCGTAACAACAGTTTGTATCCTAAGGCAAGAGAGTATGAGTTTTATACTTGTGGAAATGCTACTATGTCTAAGAAGGACTTCATTACTGTTTACTACACAATAGACGGCTACCCAGGAAATTTAAATATCGATTTTAGAGATTCTATAAGATATGTTACAATGGGTGGTGTAAAGGTTTCATTTATTTCATCTTTTGAGCCAACATCGATTGATTGGTCATCTCAAAGGGTTCAATCTAAAATTAAGACTTGGTCTACAATTGAAGATGAGTCGGAGGAAGTAAATAACTATAACTATTGGGAAAACATTGCAAACATGGACTCAACCTCTAGAAGAAAAGAGTCATTGGTTTATTTAGCTGATGCAGAAATTAGAAGAATGCGAAAGCTATTTAGATACAGAACAATGATGGTTGTATCAGGGGTACGAGGTGATGATTTTGATACTACTCTAAAACGAATTGAAGAGGTATGTAAACAGCGTGAATTAAAAATAACAAGAGTTACACAACAGATTTTTAACTTTTTGAAAGCCTTTTCTCCAATGTCTATGGAGTTAGACAGTAAGGTTTTAAAACAGGTTGGTAACAACACTATACCAGATGAGATGATAGCCCGTATGAGTAGCTATGACCAGGGTAAAGTTGGTAAGACAGGAATTATTTGGGGTGTCGATATAAAGTCAGGTTTTCCAGTGTATAAGAAGATTAAGAAAACTGATGTAGATGCTGAAAATATATTAATTACTGCTGAAACAGGTGGTGGTAAGTCGTTCTTTATTAAATGGCTTTTACTACAGTTGCTAATGCAAAATGAGTATAATGGAACAATCAATGATATTGAGGGTAAGGAGTATATGTACCTTGCTGGGTTGGTAGCGAACCATGACCCAGTTGTAATCTTGGATTTGTCGGATGGAAGTGGTAACTATTTTGACCCAGTGGCAATAAGGTTAAGTGGTAATACAGAGCTTGATGAAGATATGTTCTCTCTTTGTAAATCGTACACTACATCAGTAGTAAACACCCTCTTGGGTACGAAATTGCTTGAGAAAGAGTGGACAGAAATTATTGTTGACACAGCTGTAGGTCGAGTTTATGCAAATGCAGGTGTCGTACAAGAAGATATGTCTACTTGGTCAAGAAGTAAAGGCTTGGGGTTAAAAAATATATATCTTGAAGTGAAAAAGTTATATAGCGAAGTTCTAGAACTAGAAAGAACGGGTACGCTACCTGTTGGAGATAGGGAATTAATTTCTTTGAAGAAAAACGAAGATTACCGTAAGACTTTGGAGTTGGTGGTCGCTAAAATGACATCTTATTTTGGAACATTAGCTGAGGGTGGTACAAAGGCTAATATGTTCGTTAATAAGGTTGGTCTAGAGGAGGTTGTAAGAGCTAAGTTGGTAGTTAACTCTTTTGGGTTGGCTGGTAAAGACCCGTCTAAACTTGACCCAATACAGCTTGGTTTAAGCCAATTATATGCCTCAATCATCTCGCACTTAAGGTCTATATTTTCAAAAGCTGAGGGTAAATATAATTTTAAGGTATGGGAAGAATTTCAGAGATGGGGTGCAATACCAGGTTCAGAGCTGGGTGTAAAGACTGCTATCACAGGTGGTAGAAAGTTAGGTGATATTAACATAATCATTTCTAACAATGTTAAAGAATTGTTAGATGAAGATAGATTTGGTATCTTCGGAAATATTACTTCCTTTGCAATAGGGGCTATTGATGACTCTGATGTTCGTGAGAGATTATGCGATAGATTGTCTATTCCTCTTTTAAAGGGTGACTTAGCTAAATTAGTAACAAAGAAAACTGATACAGAGAATAGTAAGGAAAGTACAAGCATTTATGACAAAGCTTTCCTTGTAAGGTTGGATAAAAGTGTAAGTACGATAATAAAAGTATCATTACCAAAGCACATATCTCAAAGTAACATATTTAAAACAGGTGTTAATCAGGATAAGGTAAATGAAGATGAACTCATCACGGATTTTGATGAGATATAAAGGAGAGGTAGTTGAATGGATTTATTAAGAAATATAATGGGTTTCTTAGAAGAACATAAGAAGTTGGTAATAATTGTTATAATAGTTGGAATCATCGGAACAATTGGGTATGTTTCTGTTCAAGAAAAGAAAGCAGCTCAAGCCAAAAAAGAAGCAGATAAGAAAACGGAGGAGATGTTAAAACAAACTAATAAGGGTGGAGATGAAAGTGACAATATGCTCATGAAAATGCAGAAGGACTTAGAAGCATCTTATGGAAAGCACCCTAAAGGTTTTATTTGGGATGTAGATGGTACTTTGCTATCTCTTGGAGATAAAAAGATGAGTGCAGAAGATGTTGTTCAGGCTTTTTGTAAGGGTGTATCAAATCTTGATATTGACACTATGCAAAGATATAGTAGGGGTTCTTCTGTAGTTGAGACTTATTCGGGGTACTTCAATGAGAAGAATAAAAATACTGATTACACTGACCAATTCTTGCGTAAAATGTATAAAAACTGCATGAAGAGTGTACAGGTTAAAAGTATTGAAAATTCAGGTGTTTTTGCAGATAATAAGAAGGTTTTCACTGTAAAGTGTGAAATGCTTGACTTAACAAATAAAGACTTTTGGAGACAAGATACAGATGAAATCTTTGACAACCTATCTGCTTATGATTCAGGTGAATCGGATACTACAAAGGCAGACATCTATCTTTATAACTACATCAATAAGTATTATGAAAGTGCAGACGCAGCTACGAGAGAGGTTAGCTTAGATATAACAGTTCAAAAGTACCCTGATTTGGATAGTGGTTGGTTAGTAAGTGTTGATACTGACTTAAATAATGCTTTTCAATATAAAGATGGTAAGTTGGTTGTTTCTTATATTCGTGAACAGCACCGAGACAATGTAAGAAACAATATAAAAGAAAAATAACTAATCAGGAGTAAAGCAAATGGGTAAGACTTTAATTTGGTCAGTGTTAATAACCTTTTATGTGTTGTTGATGACATATATTGGGAGTAATAAAACAAGAATGCAAGGCACCAGAAATGGTGTTATTGCAGTTTTAGGAATAGTGGGTATGCTGTTTTTAATATTTGGAGTATTTTTATAGAGGGTGATGTAGATGGGTATAAGCGATAAATATAAAAATGATGCTATGGCTAATCGTGATTTTGCTAAGAATCCACCTCAACATCAACCAGGTATGAGTGGAATAAATTGGGACGAGGTATTAAGTTCGGATACAGGGGATACATTGAGCGATGGTCTTGGTGGAGATGTATTTCATTCCACTGGAGGTGCAGACGGTGATTTAGGCTCTGCGTTAAGTAATTTACAGGGTGCTAATGGTGGTAATGTTCTTAATTCTGCTGGCTTGAATGGACAACAAGGTAGAAATTTTGAGGACGTAGTGTATGATGGTGTAGCAGTTGCAGGAAAGCATGGCTGGTCTGCTATGAAGGAGTTTATTGAATCATTGGCTGAGTTCTCTGCTTTAGAGAAGGTTAGATTTGGAAGAGTGAATGTTAAAGTTGGGGCTGGAATGCTTGCATTCTCGGTGCTTTTATGGGTTTTAGGAATATTCGTAAAGGTCAACCATGCATTTGATATTTTCTTAGCAGGTCTTTGTGTTGTGGGTACGGGTGTTGCTTTCCTTGGTTTAAACATTGATAAAGCTAAAGAAGAGCTAGGTGAAGTTTCTGATGAAGCAATTGACGAATTAGAAGAGACCGATTTCAACTTTGATGAAGAGGGAGATGCGGATACTTCTTGGGGAGATAGTTCGGACGATGATATTGATAACTCTTGGGGAGATACAGATGATGATGGTTCTGAAGGTGGTTGGGGCGATTTGGATGGTGACTCTTCTTGGGGAGATGATATAGAGGAAGATACTGTAGTAGATAACCCAGACCTTGACGATGAGTACGGGAAGTTAAAAGATTTACCAGCACACCAGTACACTAGAAGATTTCTATTTGATACTTTCATGGGGGTACTTCCTAAGGTTAATCCAAACTATGGAAAAATGGTAAAGGTTGAAGAGTGGCAGGATAAATTTGAGAAGATACAGGGTAATCTATCAAAAGTAGCTGAAGATATCGGTATGAAGAATGCTGAAGACCTTTTTGTAGAAGAGATTCGTGAGAACAAGTCTATCATTCAAGTTCGTTGCAATAGACCTGTTGGTTTGAAACCAAAGGAACTTGCAGATGGGCTAGCTCAGGCATTTAAGGTGGATGAATTTGGTATAGTAAGGGAAGGAGCTGAGGGTGTTTATGCCACTTACTCCTTAGTAACTGGTGGCTTTGTTGTCAACATTTTCAAGGGAGAACCATATACAGTTTCACTTAAGGACTTGTATATGTCTCAAGAGAATTGGGTATGCGATACAGACAATAAAATGCCAGTCTTTTGGGGTATAAGTGAGTATGGAATTCCTTGGAAGTTCGACTTATGGAAAACAAATGCTATGTTAATAAGTGGAGCACCTCGAGGAGGTAAGTCTTGGAAAGGTCAGTCGCTTATTGCACAGATATGTATGTTTAAATCGCCTAAAGAAGTTCAGTTCAGGGTTTATGATGTTAAAGGACCAACTTCAGATTACTATAAATTGTCACAGGTACTACCCCACTTCAAGAGTTTTGTATCAGATGCTTATGAAATAGTAAGACATTTAAGACAGGTTCTTGATGAGGAGACTAAGAAAAGAAACAGTATCTTCAAAAATGAGGGTGAAGGTGCAGCAAACTATGATGACTTCAGGAAGATTTGCCCAGATTATGAGTTGCCAATTTTGTATATAGTTATTGATGAAGTTGTAACATTGGTAAGTACTTTAGACAAGGACACTAAGGCAGAGTACGATAGAATAATCAATGAATTGGTAACAAAAACTCCAAACTTGGGTATAAAGTTGATAATGTTCCCTCATAGACTAACTCAAGAAATCATCAAGAAAACTCAAAGAGATTTATGTGGTTTGAAGGTTGTTGTAAAAATGCCTTTTGAAAGTGTTAATGAAGTAAGAGCAGTAAAAAGAGATGAATTCCCATATAACTTAGTTACGGCTGGTGATATGGCAGTATGTGCCTTTGAATTAAATAAAGGAAATCCAGTGTATTCTCACGCTGAAGTTATAACAAGCTCAAATGAAGATAACGTAAAACTCTTTAAGTATATCGGAAAGGTTTGGGGTATGCTTGAGCCTGAGTGCAAGACTTTGCAAGAGAAGGCTGAAGAAAGCAAAACAAACATACGAGACAATACCGTAGAGAAGGTAGAGAGTGTAGGAAAGTGGGGTACGCCAGTAAAAGAAGATAGTACCTCTATGAGTGGGATTGGAGATGACCTAGATGATGAGTCTTGGTGGGACGATATAATAAAGTAGTGAGGCAAAGAAAGTGGTAAAAGTATGAACATATCGGTTAAAGGAGATGCGTCACAGGTTCAAAATTATTTAAGACTATATGTAACAATGTCAGATGTAAGTGAGTACTCTTCACTCGATCAGATGAGAAAGCAGTTGATGAATGAGTTTATGAAGACTGATAATGAGCAATCTTTTGATTTGTTTTCAAGCAGTTCTGAGAGTGGTATCAGTCAGAGAGTAGATAATCCAGTTGAAGAATCTGATGAGGGGTTTGATAGTGGCTTTGAAGACCTTGCTGAGGTTGATGACTTTGATGTAGATGATGTAAGAGACCCAGAAGAGGCTTGGGAAAAGACTTTTGAAGTAGAGGATGTAGAGGACGTAGAGAGTGTAGAAAATGGGGAATCCAATATTGATGAAGCAGAGTTCTACTATGATAGTGACGGGTTCTTAGCAGTTAAGGGTACGGATTTAGAACTGGAAGAAGCTCCAGCAGAGGATAACAGTGAACCTGAAGATGTTGAAATTGAAGGTAATGAAGATTTTGAAGATGTTGAAGAAGTAGTTGATGATGAAGTAGTAGATGAAGAAGATGACTTTGACGACTGGGGTAGCTGGGGTGATGAGTCTGAAGATGAGGAATTCGAGGAAGAATATGTAGAGGGAGTTAACGAAGAGCCTATAGAGGAAGTAACTGAAGAACCTGTAGAGATTGCCGAAGAAGTTGTAGAAGAAGCAGTCGAAACAAGTTCAAGATTTCCTACAGATAAATCAGCAATGGGTGGTCTTGGTTATGTAAGAGATACTTACAAACTTGATGAGGTGCATAGTTTGCCACCAATGAGAGAGTTTGTTAAAAAGAATCCTCAAATTTCTAAATTAGAAGTTGTAGAGTTGTATGGCAGTAAAGAGGTGCAGAAACAACTAAAATTGGGTAAAGTATATGAAAGAAAGGGTAGATTATTTATTTAATCTAAGAATGTGAGCGAGAAGATGATTGTAACTAAAATTAACTATTTCCCTATTAACAGGGTTAAAGAAAGCCAGCCTTTGGCAAGATGTTCGGTGGTGTTGGACAATTGCTTGAAGTTAAACGATATTAAAATTTTTGTAGGTAAAGATGGTAGGTATATTGTATTTCCTGACAGGGCAGACTTAACAAAGTATTCTTGTGAGTGTCAAAACACACTAAGTAAAAATAAAGGGAATGAATGTTTCCACCCAGTGGGTAGGGAGTTTTACGAGGAATTAAAAGGAATTATACTAGATGGGTACTCTCGTTTCGAAAGAGATGGAGAATATATTTATAGACCTAACTAAAGGAGTTTGAGATGGGTAAAAGAAAAGAAGTAATTTATTTTGGTGAGAGATTTAAGGGAAAATTACTTACAGATGAAGAGTGCGAGAAGCTTGAGACAATAATTAAACTAGCGCATGAAGGGGCTGAAATCTCTGATTTGAAAAATTGTGTTTATGATTTAAGTTATGAAGATGTAAACACAATAATTGAGATGAAAGATGGCAGTATTCTAAAAAAGTATAAAGAAGGTGAATTAAGACCCAGTCAGACTACAGCAGTTGCTTTTTTGTATGTGTCTAAGCTTGCGTTATTAGCCGATAGTGTAGGTTTGGGTAAAACTGTTATCACGACTGGATTACTTAATCTTTTGGAGATGGAAGCTTATCAGAGTGGTAGGGAGTTTAGATTTCTATACTTAACTGAAAAGAATTTAGTTGACCAGACAAGGTATAAACTAATTGCTAGGACTGGAAATTATGTTCAGAAAGTTTTTGGTGAAAAAGATAAAGTTAAAAGGTTTGTTAGAGATAATGAGTTAGAGTTAACAGCAAGTGTTATCGGACCTTATTCCTTGCTCAACAGTGTAGATTTTCAAGAGTACATAAGAGCTTGGGAAAGTGAGATGGGTACTTGTCCGTTTGATATTCTCATTATGGACGAGCCAGCTGTATTGAACAATTCGGCTACAAAGACTTACAAAAATGCTTTATTTTTTAGGAAATTTTTTGAGCGTGTTGTACTGCTTGACGCAACTCCTTTAAGCAAGGAATTATTGTCAAAATATAACAAGTTAAACTTCTTAGATGAAACTTTTATGCCAACAAAAACTAACTTTTCGAAACAGTATGAGGTATTTGATTATACAGGACCTTACCCAATGAGGTGTAATAAATATAAAAATCAAGAAGAGTTTAGAGAACGAATTGCACTAAGAGCTTTAGGAAGAACAAGAAAGGGTATGGGTGCTACAATAAAGAACTGCTCTGCTAACTTGGTGGTAAGCAAGCTTTCAGCGGAACAGCGGGCTTTATTAAAGAGAACTTCAGTGCCTTATATGGTTTATGACTGTCCTTGGTACATCGATTCAAGTATCGAGATGAACACTTTAACGACTCCTAAGTTGGCATCACTTGTTGAGTTATTAGATGGTGAGCTAAAGGAAGAAAGTTCAATAATCATCTATTCAAGGTATAAAGAATCCCAGAGAGGTATTAAAGCTGTTCTTGATGAACTTGGATTCTCTGCTAAAATAATGAATGGAGATACTGAAATTGAAGAGAAGAATAAGCTGATTGATGGGTTCAAAAAAGGAGATTTCAGAGTTTTGATCACCAATGTTCAGAAGGGCTTGGACTTTGGTGATTGTAATGTATGTGTCTTTTATAGTTATGACCCTAATCCAAGCAAGATGGTTCAGTTTGAGGGTAGAATTACTCGAAGCTTTAATATAGAAAATAAGCACGTCTATATATTGGTTTCAAAGGGTGATGAGTTAAGAACCTTGAGAACGGCTGTAGCTGATAGAGCTAAGGCTATGGATGACTTCGATGGTAGTGACTTCTCTTGTGTGATGACATTATTGTTAGACAAGGCAAACTTGAAGGAAAGTACAAGTATAAAAATAGATGGTTAAGTAGGTGGTAAGATGGTTGAAAGGAAAAGAAGATTAGGACAAATAATTACAACCTTATTGTTAATAGCAATATTTGCAGGGGTATGTAATTTAAATTTAGTGTTTGCAAAGGATACTGGGGATTATAAAACTTTCAGCCAGAATGACCCAAGGTGGCAGTATAAACAAGCTGGAACAGCGCAGAGAGGTTTATATATTGGTGCAGCAGGTTGTTGGATTACTTCACATGCAGCATTGATGGCTTATGATAACCCAAAGTTGCGAGATGTTAATAAGTTTAACCCACATATACTCAGTACTTCAGGAGCAACAGATGAGAGTGGGGCTTGGATAAACAGTGACAAAGCTTTGAAAAAGTTTACTCCTGAATTTACATTGATTGAGTATGCGAATGTAAGTGGAGATGCAGCGGTAAAGAAGATTAAAGAAGCATTAAAAAATGATTTCTATGTCTGTATGTATGGCAGTCCAACTAATTCAACAGCGGGTATTCATATGGTAGCGGTGTTGGGTACTGATGGGGATGGAATAAAGTATCTAGAGGTTGGTGATGGAAGCATTCAAGGTGCTGAGAGTTTTAAGAAAATTTGGGGTAATGGTAGAAGAATATCTCTTGTAATTATTTATAAAGGTAAAAACAAGTCAAGTGTGATGCTTAAAGGTGGTGGAGAGTCAACTAACTCTAAGGATAACAGAAAGGCGTCAACATTAATAAATGAAGAGTCGTTGGCAGGAATGCCGAAACATCAAGAGATTGCAGATGGAGCTGTTACTTTCGATTTACCAGATTCTGAAGGGTTATCTACAGCGCAGAAACACAATGTAGATGCAATAAAGGAAAATATGAAAGCAGATTCTTGGAATTGGAAGAAGGCTGGGGGTACTTTTGTAAGTATGCTAGGGTTCTTATGTATGGGGTATGGTTTCTTGTTATTGTTTGCATTATTGTTTGATAAGTCAGCAGACTTCTTGGGTGTTTCGGTTTTGAGTGTAATTAGTCTTGGAAGGCTAAGGATTGTTGACGAGGCTGATAGTGATGGAAATATTGGTAGAAAAGGGTTTTTAACTCAGAAACAGGTTATCTTCCGCATAGTAAGTCTTATAGTGATAGGTATGCTACTTGTTGGAGGAACTGTATTGTTTTGGTTGCAAGATGTATATCTATGGGTTAATAATGGTATAAATGGAGTAGGTAGATGAGCGAGATAAAAAGTCATTTTGATGATTGTCCTTACGGATGTAACGACAAGGGTATGCTATTAGATGAAAGCACAAGAACATTTGTCAAGTGTCCTCATTGTTGGGAAAAGCGAAAAGAATTGATGAGGGGTTCGGTTGATGATACAGGTGTAGAAAATTTAGACTTAGCTGAGTTGAGGAAGAAGTTTGGTTCGGAAGGGTTATATCTGAGTGGGGAGTTTTCTTATGATGCTATTGTAATGGAAGGTGAGCGATTACTCTTAGACGCTGAATCATTAGAGTATCAGGAAGCTGAGATAAAAGAGTTGCTAAACTGTTTAAAAAGGAGTGAGTTGCCAAGATGCTCCTATTGTTTTGGAATAGAATCCAGAGGTAGAGTTGATAGGCTGGCTTTTCCTATTTTAGCAGATGCATATAAAAACGGATTGAGTGTATGCCGATTTATATCTGCCAATGAGTATGGTAGAATAGTAAATACGCTCGAAGATGAGATTGATGAGTTTTATGCTAACGATTTGGTAGTTATGCTTTTAAATGAGGGTATAACAAAATCAGTGATTTCTTCAGTAAAAGGATTAATGCAGATAAGAGGTTTGGCTGGAAAACCAACTGTATTTGTTACAACAATGGATAGGTCAAGGGTTGAAAGCATATTGGATTGTGGCGAGGAAACTTATTTACTCTCAAAACCTGTATTCTTGAAAAAGAAGGGTACGGTGATTCAACAACAAAATTCAGAAAGTGACTCAGAAAAAATAACTTTAAGAGACCTAATGAGTTGCTAGGTAGATGAAAAGACTGAAAGGGTAGGTGTGACTGAAGATGTGATGTGTAGGTTGTTTTTAAATATTAGTGGTAAGAATTAGAGGATTAAGAAAAAGAAAGGAAGAGTAAATGGTTAATAAAAAGGTTACAAAAAAACACCGTTTGTTTGCAATGTTTATGGCATTTTTGCTAGTTCTCGGTCTTGGGAATTTCAGTAAGCCTATGACATCTAATGCAGATACGGTTACTGTTACGGAAACAGTTATGAGTTCGCATAAGTGGAAAATGCAAGGAGGGATATATCAGGGTACAGCAATGGTTAATTGGGATGTTCCATCTTGGTTTGTTTGTAGTGATGGGCTTAAATCCCTATGTATAAACCCTTATGTAACATTTCAAAATGGGGCAAAGACACGCTCAAACATTGTTCCTGTAATTGGACAAGAAAGAACAACTTTTATAGCCAATGGTCTTGATTATATTAGAGGACAATATGGTGAAGGAGAAGATGGTGCAGCGCTATCACAAATGTGGGTTTGGCATAATCTATCAGGTGTGAATCCAGAGGGTATATCTTGGACTGTAAATGTAAGAAGAACCTCGAACTGGATTTGGGCAGATATAGATACAATGCTCAATGGTGCTACTGCATATGCAAATGCCCATGCAAAAGATAGAAAAGGTAATGGGTATATGTATCAAGGTGCAGGTCAGAGTACAGCAGCATTTTGGACAGAAGCAGCTGTTGGACATGCACACCTTACAAAGTCAACTGCTAATACATTTGGTACAGACCTTATAAAGTGTTGCCCTAATGGGTATTCTCTTGAAGGTGCAGTGTATGGGGTTTACTCAGACAGTGGTCTAACAAATAAAGTTGGCGAGTTCACAACTGGTGCTGATGGCTCTGCAAATACTTTGGAACTTGCTCCAGGACAGTATTTCGTGAAAGAGCTTACACCTGCTAAAGGGTACAGATTAGACCCTGAGGCATACACAGTAACAGTAACTGCTGGTCAGACAGCTGAGGTAGCGGTAAGTGATAAGGTTATCTTTGACCCTGTAAAGTTAAAGCTAACTAAAAAAGCTGAGAAGGGTGCAGATAAGAATTTATCTGTAGCAGGTGCAGTTTATACACTAAAGTATTATGCACCAGAAGCAGATGGGTCTTACCCTACAGAACCAACTAAGAGCTGGGATTTTAGGTCAGACGAAGATGGTCATGTTCTAGCAACCGACGATTACTATGTAGATGGTTCAGGTGATTCTAATTTCTTTAATAGAGTTGGAATACTATTTGTTCCTATCGGTAAACTAACTATTGAGGAGAAAACAGCTCCAAAAGGTTTTGCTCGAACAGAGGGTGTTCTTGTAGAGAAAATATTTGATGGTGTTGATAATACAGTTACTGAAAAAGAAGTAGAGCTTACTGCAACAGATACAGAAAAAGAACAGAAGATAAAGATTCATGTTCAGAAAATTGACTCAGAAACAGGAAAGCCAGTTCCACAGGGTGTTGGTTCTTTCGAAGGTGCAGTATTTGGTGTAGCTAAATATGATAAGCTTACAGGAGAAGATACTGAAGTTTTTGAGATAACTACAGATAAAGATGGTAAGGCTGAAACTGGTGAATTAAAGCCAGGTCTTTACAAAGTGTATGAAAAGAAAGCTCCTAAGGGGTACATTCTAAATACAGAAAAACAGGATATTCGTGCAAGAATTACTGAAATTAATAAGGCTGTATTTGACTACACTGTAGAAGTTAAGGAAGATGCAACTACAACTGAAATTTACAAGATTGATAAGTCAACAAAGAAGAACATTGCTGGATCAACCATTCAGGTTCTAGATAAGGACAATAAGGTTATCGATGAGTTTATTTCAACTGATGAGAAGCACGTACTTAAAGGTCTTACAGTTGGTGAGACTTACAAGTTAAAAGAAATTGCAGCTCCAAAGGGGTATGTTGTTAACAATAAAGAAGTTGAGTTTACTGTAAAGGATACAAAAGAACCACAGAAGGTTGAAATGGAAAACGATTTTACAAAAACTGAAATTTCAAAGAAAGATATGTCCTCAGGAGAAGCTGTAAAGGGTGCTAAGCTACAGCTGTTAGACGAAAATGGTGCAGTTGTTGATAAGTGGATTTCTGATGGAAAAGCACATCTAACTGAAAAACTAGAAGTAGGCAAGAAGTACAGAATTCACGAAGTTGAAGCACCTAAGGGTTACTTCATTCAGGAAAAGGATGTTGAGTTTACTGTTGAGAATACTACAAAGGTGCAGGCTCAGCAGATTGAAAATATGCCAGTTCCTGAAGTACATACAACTGCTACATTCGAGAACGGTTTGAAAGACCATCAACCAAAGGGTATGGTTAAGGTATTTGACAATGTACACTATAAGAAGCTTGTACCTGGACTAAAGTATGAGATGCTAGCTAAGTTGGTAGACAAGGCTAATCCAGAAACTGTTGTTGCTGAAAAGACTGTAGAGTTCACACCTGAAAAGGCTGATGGTACTTATAAGGTTGAATTCGAAGTAGATGCAAGCAAGCTAGCTGGAAAGAGAACTGTTGCATTTGAAACTGTTAGATATGAAGGTAAAGACCTTGTAATTCACGCAGATATTAATGATGAAGACCAGACAGTAAGTTTCCCAGAAATCAAAACAACTGCTACTAACATGAAGGGTGGTAAGGTTGTATATGGAGGCAAGGACTCTCAGTTCAAGGATGTAGTAGAGTACAAGGGTCTAACACCAGGAAAAGAAAAGAGATTCGAAGGAAAGATTATCGACAAGGAAACAAAGAAACCAGTTTTCGATAAAGATGGAAAAGAAATCACTGCATACGCTCTTCACACTCCTAAGGAGTCTAATGGTAAGGCTGAAGTAGTATTCCACTTCGATGGTTCTGTTGTAGCAGGAAAAGATATTGTAGTGTTTGAAAAAGTACTCGATGGTAAGGTAGAGGTTGCAGTCCATGAAGACCCAACTGATAAAGGTCAGACGGTTTCAGTACCTAAGATTGGTACTCAGATGACTTCTAACGGTAAGAAGGTTGTTAATGCTAGCAAGAATACTCCATTCGAAGATAAAATCAAGCATGAGAATGTTCCTGCAGGCGAGTACACTGTAAAAGGTAAAATCGTTTACGGAAATATCTTTGGTGTAGAGGTTGTTAAGGAAGTTGAAAAGAAGGTAACCATTACTGAAAAGAAAGGTACTGTAACAGTAGACTTTAACCTTGATACAACTAACCTAAAGGGTAAGCAGTTAGTTGCTTTCGAAGAATGGTATGATGCTAATGGTGTCCTAGTTGCTGAACATAAGGACATACACGATAAGGGTCAGACTGTTGAAATTAAGAAGGATATCCCGAACACAGGAGATGTTTCAAGCATCTTTGGGTATGGTTCACTTCTAGTTGTTGCTGGAGCTTTGGTTTTAGTAATAAAGAGAAGAAAGTCTAACGAGCTATAATTGAATAGTTGGTAAAATGGGTGGTAGTTTCGGCTACCACCTTTTTGTTCCTATATAATATAATAGAAGCTTTTCGTTCGTTTTCGTGTTTTGCGTTTTATTTCGGTGTAATTTTGGTAAGAATTTAAGTATTTTTAGAAAGTAGTTGAAAGAGGATTAGAGATTAGGTAAACTAGTGTTAAATCAAGGTTGAGGTCACAGTCGATTTCAACAAAGTGGGTAGATTTTCTAATAAAGATGTGTAAATATTGAAAGAAAAAATAAAAATTTTTATCAGTGTCTTGCGAAGTATTAGAAAATGTGCTATAATTTAAGTAAATTCAAGCAATCGGCTTGTAAAAATTTAACATTTAATGAAAAGAGGTAAACGAAATGAAGATGAAGGAAATGGTTAAGAACCTAATTGCAAAGGTAAAAGAGAATAAGATTAAGAGTGGTATAATTACTGGTCTTTTAGTAATGTCCCTAGTAGGGGGTACGGCAACAGCAATGCTAATGTCAGATAATACAGCTAAAGCTGATAATAACAAGACAACAACGGTTGCTAAGACAGTTAAGAAGGATGACGTTAAGAAGTCAAACTCTAAGAAGGTAGAAAAGGAAATTAAAGAAAATAAGGAAAGCAAGCCTGAAGAAGTAAAGGAAGCTGAAAAGAAGTTGGAAGAAGCTAAGAAATCAGGTAATGTAGAGGCTATCAAGGAAGCTGAGAAGCTTGTGGAGACTAAGAAGTCAACAGTTAAGGCAACGGCAAGTTCAAATTCAACAAGTAAGCAGTCTACATCTACAAGTAAGCAGTCTACATCTACAAGTAAGCAGACAGTGTCTAACAGCTCAAATA
>ERZ772906.1-NODE-1-length-154134-cov-11.744560_pt1 | contig 154134 bp, 184 predicted proteins | sample MGYA00511338_ERZ772906 | MGnify/ENA primary metagenome ERZ772906 (study PRJEB29015, sample SAMEA2738076) | human oral metagenome | biome: human oral; feature: human-associated habitat; material: saliva | place: China | collected 2212 ... | reverse complement strand
TTGATTATGAAATGCACAAAATTTCAACTCACATTATCAATGAAGCAATAAAAAACAACATTTCAAAAATCTTTATTGGTAATAACATTGGGTGGAAAAATGAAATCAATATTGGTAGAAGAAATAATCAAAACTTTGTTAATATTCCTCATACAAAGCTATTCAATCAATTATTATATAAGGGATTATTAAATGGTATTGAAGTAATATTTACAGAGGAAAGTTATACTTCTAAAGCAAGTTTCTTTGATAAGGATTATTTACCAAAATATGGTGAATCTGATAATCCTAAATTCTCTGGTAGAAGAGTTAAACGTGGTTTATATAGAGATAGTAGGGGTAATGTATGGAATGCTGACATCAATGGAGCTGCTAATATCATGAGAAAATGCTCCGATAAAGCTTATAAAGGAATAAGAAAAACAAAAGAATTGATGAAACAGCCAATTCTTGTAACATTATAAAAGTAGCACTCAATTTATTATAATGAGAGTGTAGAGGCACTTGCAGGTGTGCCATTATGATGAGTTAAATCTTTATTTAACAAATCTATAAAAATCAAATCACATACATTCATATTTGATTGACCTGTTACTCTCAACATTCAACTTAATGAAGATTGCGGTGGATGCTCTTCTAGCTGGTCCGAACTTGATGTTGTGAATTTCGATAAGAAATATAGCGAAGCAGCCGTCATGAATGTAGTTTATGAAAGTTATTACACCGACAAAGAAAAGAATAAGAATTATGGCCAAGATGAATTTAAAATTTTCATTTACTTGGTAAATAAAGAAGTAATTGAAATCGATGGTGATGAAGGTGTAGGTAATGGTTGTTATGGCTCAGGATTTTGGGTGTCAGTAACACGATAAAAAGAACTTATCAATAAGTTCTTTTTTTAGTTTGACTTTTAACAAAACTTTTATTATAATAGTTTCAAAAAGACTAGTAAAGAAATAAAACGATATAGAAAAATAAAAAAGGAGTTTTCCGAATGCCAAAATTTCATATTGGAAAAAGGGGTAACACGGCTGCTTGCCACGCTAAAGGAAAATGCCCTCTTGGTGGTGACGAATCTCATGGAAAAACAAGAGAAGAAGTTCAAACTATCATAGATAGCTACTACGAAACAGAAGCAGCACTTAGACGGCATCAAGAATTACCCGAATCAACAAACGCTTTTGAAACTGCTGGAAGATTAAAAGCATATAAAGAAAAACAAGAATATTTAGTTCAACTAATCAATGGTATTGAAGAACGAAATAGAAGTATTTTCTATTCTTCTTATGGAACTGCTGAACAAATTGAAGCTGCTATTGCAAGCAATCCCGAAAGAATCGCTAATGAAAAAGCTTATCTAGCTAATAGAGAAATGGTTTTAGCTGATAGAGATGCTTACAAAGAAAAAGCATTAGCAGAAATTCAAGAGAATAATCCTTTTGGTGAAAGATTAACTATCTCTAAAGCAGGTAAATTATTTGTTAAAGACATTCAAAAAGACGAATGGCCAGCTTACAATAACATCAAAGATAAACTAAAAGAGATTAACGAAGAAGAACAAAAATATATTGATGCTAGTTATGCTTATGCTCCAAAAGACAGACCATTCACTGATAATGAAATCAAAGAAATGCAAGCTGATTTAGAAAAACTTAAAGAACAACCAGAGCGTATTGATACTACTAAACATAGAGAAGAATATGAAAAAGTAAGTGCTGAGATTAAAAGATACGAGCAACTTCATAAAGAGCAATTATTTGAAGAACGTACTGGACATAAGTTATCTGAATTAAAACCAGTTCGTAATGAAGTGTCAGATGAAGTCAGAGTAGATGAAAAAGGTAATTTTACTAATGTTTATGTTAAAGATAATGGTGTAACTTATAAAGTTCTTAAAACAGGTTATGAACCTGACTCTTATGGTGGTATTGGAAGAAGTTACTTAGAAGTGGAAACACTTAATGGCGATAAAAAAGAATTAAGTATGACTACTACATGGAATTGGCGAATGAGAAGCACACATGACGCTTATAATTCACTTCCAAACGTTTATACTGTTGAAGATGATAAGGGTACATTAACAAAAGAACCCGTTAAATTCACTAAAATTATGATAGACAGTTCAGATTAACAAAATAAAAAATGAGGTGTAATATATGCCATTTACTAAAAAAGCAAAACAACAATTAAAAGAATTATCACTAACTTCTGCTAATAAAAATCGCTCTAATCACTATGCTCGTAAAAGGAAAGGCAAGATTAGAGATGTTAAGAAAGCATTAGTCAATGGAAAACTTTGGCAAAGAGAAAGTGTTCGTAAAGTAATTGGTGAAACTTACCCAGTTTTAACTAACTTACATAAGAAAGAAAAACATTTCTTGGGCTATGTTGATAGCTTTGCTTCAAAAAAATATTTAGAAGAAATCTATGGTAAAGGCATTTACACTGCTGAAAGATATAAATGGGAAGCCAACAATTATGATTGGTATTGGACTGGTGAACGTTATGGATTAGAAAACAAAGATGAGCGTTATCAAGTTTATCAAGTAGTATATGTTTATGTTTGTAATTACAAAACTTACTATGCTACAAAAGATTTAGATTTTGATACACTAATTCTTGATGAAGATAACATTGAGAAATATTCTAAATATTTCTTAACTCCATTACCAAATAAAATGAACAAAATCAGAAAAAGAGTAAAAAATAAAGTTCCTTTTGCTGAACTGCAAGAAATCGTTTCTAAAGATTATGATTTATATGGTGGTATGGATAAAGAAACAGAGGGCAGAGCTTATGTAAGAGATGAATTAAGAAAAATCCTTAGAGAAGCTAATTCTGATTTAGACGAAAAAGAGCTCGCTGAAAATACTTTATTATCTAATCCAAAAGATTATGATTATCGAAAATACGATTATCGTTGGTAAAAAAGAAAAGAATTGCTTGTGAAATAGCAATTCTTTTTCAGTGTTAAAATAAGCGACTCTAAGCTGTTTTATTGTAAAGTCGATACATTTATCGAAATTCAGTTTTAACTGTTTTAGCATTTCACTAGTGACGATATAACGACATTCAAAATCAGTTTCAGTGATAGGGTAGAGCAATGTTTTTGTGTTTGTCTTTTAATATTGACAAGCTCTAAAGATTTTTATATAATATAAACAATTAAACAAGTAAGAAAGAGAGAAACAAAGTGATTATTGAGGGATATTTATTTTCGGAAAAAGCAAGAATGATAAACAATATTTATTATGGTATTGTTGAGTATGATAACAGTAATTGTATTTATTATAACATTACTGATTATGATTTTGCTCTACTGAAATTAAACACTTTTGTATATAAAGTAGAAGTTGATTCAAATGATGTTTATTCTTTAACACCAAGCAATGTTTCGGCCATTAAATATCGAGTAAAAGAAGAAATAAATTTTAATGAATGGATTAAAGCTGCTCAATTTACTGAAGATGAATTTGGCCAAGATAAAATCGAATGGGATTCTATTATTGATGGTTCTATGGAAAGTGATGAAGTGTTAAATATCTATAATGAAATTATGGCATTTCAACCAAGTAGTTTGTCATTTGCTCAAATCATCAAGCTCCACGCAATCTTAAACCAAGAAATATATGAACTCCCAATCTTAAAACTAAAAATTTGGAACAAAGCATATGTAAGAATTTATGAATTTTATCATAGGACATATGCAATAGAGTATGATGTTTACATTTGTGTAAGAGATGAATATGTAGAGCGTGAATCTTTATATGGGTCAAAAATTTTTGAAAATATAAGTAGTGAAGATAGTAGAATCCAAGTTTCAAATCTTTTTCACTTGATAGAAACAAGGAAATTTACTCAGCATGAATTTGAAGAATGCTGCAAGAAAAATATTTGGCGTCTAAATGATGTAGAGAAAACAGTATTTATTAGAGGTGCTTTAGCAGTAAATTACAATATCCCGACTATATATAGAGATATATATGTGATTGCTCAAATGCTGAAATACCCGGAATTAGTAACAAAATTAACTCGTAACAATATTGGTGACCCAAGTTGCATCTCAAGACTGCTTATGATTGGATATAAAATAAATGGAAAAGATTACAAAGGTAAATATATTCCCATTTTAAATGCTAGAAAAATTATGAACAATGATGAATATAAATATATAGAAATTAAATAAAAAGCTATCAAAGAAAATTTGATAGCTTTTTTATCTTAGTTCATCTGGGTGAATATAAATGATTTTTTTATTTTTCGATAAGCCGTATTTTACTGCATTAGCAGTCCCACCAGTTTTATCGCCGTTATAAACAGCAATTAAAACTTCACACGGTTCAATCATACCCCAGTTTCTAGCATTAAGAATATAACCAATGCTTTTTCCTGGGTTTTTATCTTCATAAGTTATTACTTCATCAGCATATTCCATAAGCTTGAGCCAAATTTCTTTACTGTTACTATTTGGAGGCCATTTTTTATATTGTTCCATATTAGGAACATCAGCAATGAATTTAATTTTATCGGGAAATTGCTTTTTATTATCAATGATAACTTTCGCCCAAATAGTATCCGCGCCAAGTGCCATTCCTGAGTGCAATTCAAGATTATCATATCTAGTAAGAGCTTGTTTTACTATATTATCCAATTTTTTATAAAGTCTTTTATAAAATATATTGTAATCATAACCAGCTAATTTAGGTGGTCTATGACCGGTAAGTGCTATTGCAAGTCTTTTCATTCGCAACAATCTCCTTGATTAAAAATTCTTAAATAACTTCATTTTCTATGATAGATAAAAGTTCAGCATATTCATCTGTAATCTTTATGTTCATTTGAAATTGTTTTACTCCACAAGCTTTAGCAATTTTTAAGTCATTAACAAAATCTTTATAAATTGGATTATTGACAGGTGGGGTAAATTTAGGAGCATTATATTGGAATACTGTTATAACTATTGCTTTAGAATTATGAGATTTAACTTCGTTAGTTAATTCTCTAATATGTTTTTGTAATCGTTCTATTGATGGCTCTTGTTCTTTCATCAATTTTCTTAAATGCTCAGAAGCTTCTGCATAGTATTCTGCTACCATTGTTTTGACTTCAATATAACCATCATTTGATTTAAAGTCAATTCTACTTTTACCCAATCTTTTTTCTCTTGTAATTGGACCTTTAATATTTAAAGTATTTTGAATAGCTTCATCTTGTAAGAAATGATTAACAAAGTTATTAGATTTTACTTGATTGATACCAGCATAAGTTAATCCATTATCTAAACTTATTGCTTCAACAGTATATCTAGTTCGTCTATTTGGATTTTCTCCATTGTCGCTCATCAAGCATGGAATATTTTTAAATTCTTTTCTAGGTATTCCAGCTATAGTACCGCCTGATGGGCAATGTGCTTCTACTTTTGTTCCATTCAAATTTACTACAAAGATAAATCTATTTATTCGTGATTCAATTGTTGCTTTTATGAGTGGTTTTTCAAAATAAAATCTTATATTTTCCATTTTATCACCTCATAGCAATCTCACAAATCAAAACTTCTTCACCATTATTAAAATCAAAATCATCTTTATAAGGTAAGAACAAATAAGAATCTGTACTATTATCATAGTAATATTGAGACTTCATATTGAATAAGATAGTTAAGAGTTCTGTAATTTTTTGTTTCGATTCGTTTTGGATTTTAAGTTCTGATTGATTTGTAACACCAATATTATCAAATGAGTAGTTATAGATAGTAAAATTAGAATGATGATTTACTTGATTTTTTAAATATTCATAACTATCTTTATTAAAATCTTTGATTTTTGACAAAGGTAGGCTCAATACTGTATTTAGTGTTTTTTCTTTAATTTTCATTGTGCCAATCCTCTTTGAAATTATTTTTGCCTTCGCTAAATCTTACAGATTCAAAATGACCTTGAACAAATTTTCGTACATAGAAATCATATCTATCCATAGGGAAGCTATCAATAGGTCTAACTACAAAACCTTCAATATCTTCAGTTAAATTAGCAGTAGCTTCTTTTACTACTTCATCAAATGTTCCAATCTTTGATAATTCTCTTACAACTGGGATTCCAAGTTCTTTTGCTCTTTTCTTAGTTGTTTCCCAATCTAAGATTAAATCATATTCTTTAATTCCAAATAGCATATAGTCAGACGGTAAGTTATTATAAGGGACTGATTTTCTCCAATGAAGAAACTCTCCAAGTACTACTTCATTATCCTTTAATTTATCTTTAATTGGATAATACCAAGAGTTAATTGGATAAGTCCATTCTTTATTATAGCTATTTCCAGCTCTTGTAAACCAAGTTTCTTTTCCTAAAGAAATATTAGAGCCGTCCATTTTTTCTGTAGCAATTACTAATCCGTCATATCTATAATGATTTTTAAAAACATCATCATCTGTACCTTTTGACCCTTTCATATGTGGGGTTCTAGGGAATTTAAAAGTCATATTTTTCTCCTTTAATCAATATAATTTAAAACTTCTTCTACACTATTAAATATATTTTTATCATCAATAGTTGAACCATCTTCTTCATAGTAATAACTTTCAATTATAACAAAGCAATCCTTATCAGCTTTGATTTTTAGAAGTATTGTTTCTTTAGCAAATCGTTGTAATAAGATTACTTCATCTTCATCAGCTATTAAACTTACATATCCAATATTGCTCTTTTCTATTGCTTCTTTTAATTCTTTTATTTTGTTACTCATTTTAAAATCCCTTTAATAAATAAAATCTAAAACTTCTTCCAAGCTATTGAATTTGCTATTGCCCTCAATAGTCATTCCAGTGATTTCAGAGTAGAATCTTTCAATTACAATATAAGAATCATCTTTAACTGTAACTTCAAAAGTTATTCTATCAACTGCAACTATTTGTTTCACAATTAACTTATCATTATCAATTGTTAAGTCTATACAATCATAAGTAGGGATTTTTTCTATTGCTTCTTTTAATTCTTTTAGTTTGTCATTCATTTTTGATTTTCCTTGCTTTTTATTTTGGTTTAGGTTAAAATATATTGTAACAAAAATTTTTCAAGAGGTCAAATTCAAATGATTTTCTACCATGGAACTACAACAAATATAAAAGTAAATAAAGTGCTGTTACCCCCAAATGAAACTGGAGTACTTAGAGAAGATTTTAGAAAAAATTTACAAGACAAAGTCTTTATTACTATTTCTAAGCCTTCTGCTATTAAATATGCTAAAAAAGCTGCTCAACAATTTGGTGGAGAAGCAATTATTTATACTGTTAAACCAGATTATTATTCTTTAATCAAGAAAGGTACTGAATATATTTGTGATAAAGCGTTTATAAAAAGTTTTGAAAAAATTTAATATATTATTGTTGACAAAGTAATTTTGCCATTATATAATAACATTGTAATTAAGGAATGGAAAGAGGAGTTTACAATGACTAAAACAATTAAAGGATTTATCAAAACTTTCAATAAACATAAATTAGGAAAAGAATATACTAAAACAAATTCTTATTTAGCTGATGCTATTGTTTTTGATTTAAAAGATGTTTACGGTAAAGAAGCTGATTACTCTGTTATTTATCCATATATTTATGAAGTAGAAGCTAATATTGAAGATGTTTGGAATATTAAGAAAGACCAAGAATGGGTAGCAGATTATTTCCAAGCTACAAAAGCTGTTGTCATTCGTGAAATTTCACATTTAGAAAAATTAAAAATTTGAGAGAAAAGCAACCATTGGGTTGTTTTTTCTTTTCATTTATTATATAATATAATAGACAAAATTTGAAGTGAGAGGATAAAAATGCTTATTGAATGTTACTTATTTTCAGAAATTACCCAACAAATAGGTCATACTTATTATAGTGGATTAAATCATTATCATAAAATTCTACATTTCAACTTAAATGATTACTCGCCAGATAAAATACCACTTAGAATGTTTATTTACAAAGTAAAAGTAGACTCAAATGATGTTTACAATCTTTTTCAAACTGGAGTAAGAGTTGTTAAGTATCAAATTGTAGAGGAAGTTCCACTTAGTGATTTTGTAAAAGAAGTTGAACTCTCTAAAAAAACTAAATCAGAATTAACTTCTATTCTTAATGGCACTATGTCAGAAGATAAAATTTTAAATATTTATAAATACTCAATAAAGAAAGGTGCTTTTAATCTCACAAAATTACAAATATTGAGATTACATGCTGTTCTTGCTCAGACAAAATATGATTTACCAACTCTTATCGCAAACTCTCAAAACTTTCGATTTCTTCCGTTAATTGAATACTATGGTAAAAATTATGAGATTGCTCCAAATCTAACCCCTTATGCAAAAAATTTCTTAATACATGAGGCTATGCGAGGTGCTAAAAGATTTGAGTATATTGAAAATAAAGATACAGAAGAACTAGTAAAGGATAGTTCAGGTCTTTTAGATTTTGTTAGATGTAGGAAATTAACACAAGCACAATTTGAGGAAATTTGTCAAGTTATTCCAAAATTAAATTATAGAGAAGTAAAGGATTTAATCCATTATTCTCTTTATGCAAATTATGAAATCCCGCAAGAGTACTATAATCTATTTATGCCGTATATTGTTCTTAAAGACCATAGCTATGTAAATGAGCTTAAAAAAGAACATTTTACAAATACATTTACAATAAGTGAATTGCTTACAATTGGTTATAAAATAAATAATTCTAGCTATGGAAGCTATAAAAGTTCTGAAATTATGAAAGCAAAAGAAATTTTAAAGAATGATAACTATAAATATATAGATTTAGAAACTGAATAAATCAAGAATTAACTAGAAAGAGGAAATCATGACTATTAAATGCTATCTATATTCAGATAGAACTAGACAAATCAATCATAAATATTATTCATTATCAACGGATAGAGATATACGCCTATTTCTTGACTTAAAACAAGACACTGCTTATTTTAGCAAGCTTGAAAATAAGGCTTTTGTTTATGAAATAGAAGTAGAACCCGAAGATGTTATCGAATGTGCATATAGCTATTTGAAAGCAACTGCTTTTAGAATTAGAAATAGAGTTGATTTTAGAACTGTAGCAAACGAAATGTCAATTGTTGCTCAAACGAGAAATAAAGTCAACTCAATTTTAGATGGGAATATTGAGAAAGACGAAATGCTTGCACTCTATAAAAAATATATGTCAAAAAGGCCAATCAATCTATCTCATTCTGAGCAAATGAAATTTCTGGCAATTTTAAATCAAACAAAATATGAATTACCTTATTTAGACCCCATTTATTTCGTTCATATTAGACTTTTTGAAGATTGTAAGATTCCATATTCTTTGCCAGAATCATATAGAGATAGTTATAACATAAAGAGAGAGCTTTTGTTCGGTAGTAATATTTTTGAAAGTCATAAAAATCTTTCTAATGAAAAATTCAAAAACTATTATGAAATAGCAACTCTAATACAAACAAGAAAATTAAGTCAAATTCAATTTGAGGAAGCTATTCAAAATATGCAAGAACTAATTAAAAATACAGATTTTAGAGAAGTTGCTGTAGCAGCTGGATATAAAATACCATATAAATATAGAGAGCTATTTTATCCTTATATAATCTATCAAAACCCAGAATTAGTACTTGATTCGGTTGTGGATTATAGGGACCCTCGTACTTGTAAAGAGCTTCTATTTGATAAAGGTTACAAATTTAAAGATTGGAAATACACAGAACAAAGACATATATTGGTAGAACAAGCTAGAAAAATCTTTTTAAAAGATAGTAATTATAAAATCATTGAAATATAACATTTTTCTTGAAAGGAGTTTCTTATGACTATTAAATGCTTTTTATTTACAGGTGTAGCAAAACAATTGAATCATACTTATTATTCATTAGGCACAAATAATTGGTCAAGATTGTATTATAATTTAATTGATTTTTTCAATTCGGGGGAAAATCTTCAATTTAGTGGTCCTTTTGTTTATGAAGTGGAGTTGGAGTCAGAAGATGTATTCAACATTACTCATTATTATTTAGAAGCTAGAAAGTTCAAAGTAATAAGAATAGTTGAATTTGGTGAAATTGTAAAGTTTCTAAATCTATCAACTAGGACACGAAACGAATTAAATGTTATTCTTAATGGAACCGCTAATAGTGCAAAAATTATTCAACAATACAGAAAAACATTTACAAAAGGATATAGAGAACTAACAAAAACAGAACGTTATAAATTTTTAGCAATTCTAAGCCAAAATCATTATGAATTACCGCCTATCACAATTTCTAGGAGAATACATATTTATTATGTACGTTTATTGGAGTTTTACAACAAACCTCATAATACCACTTTCACAGGATTTGCCTCATCTGAATTAGACCGGTATAATAAAGAGATTCTTTACGGAAGTAGAGAGTTTGAAAATTTAACAAATATTACTATGAATGAGATTGTTACTAATCCTAATCTAAAACTTCTTTTGCAAACAAGAAAATTATCCCAAGAGCAATTTGAGGAATATTGTGAGTATATGCACAGTGAAGAAAGAACAATTTTCCATGCTTCATATGCTATAGCAGCTGGATATAAAATATTACCAAAATACAAAAAACATTTTTATCCTTACTTAATTTATTCTGACCCCGAATTGGCATTAGAAGTATTTGATAGGAATAACTATACTGTTACTGAATTTAATTATTTCTATGAAAAGAATTATAAAATTGCTAGTACCATTTATAATTATGGGGCCCCTAATAGAAACATCAAAAACACAAAAGAAATCTTTGTCAAAGAAAATGAATATAAATATATTTAAAGCGACCTAGGTGTTGCTTTTTCTTTTTATTTATTATATAATATAATAGATTGAAAGGAATTTACTATTATGATTAAATGTTATCTCGTATCAAATAAAGCATTACAATTAAATCATACTTATTATTCATTTGATGAATTTACTGATGTGGAATTGTTTTATAAACTAGAAGAATGTACTCATTTACTTGACGATTTATACAAGAAAACTTTTGTTTATGAAGTTGAAGTAAAACCGGAAGATGTGATTGAGTGTGAAAATAGTTATTTATGCGCCACTTCATTTAAAATTACTGAACATATTGATTTAAAAACTGTTATAAGTTTATTAAATTTTTCATCAGAAACATTAAAAGAAATAGATAGAATCTTTAATGGTAAAGCAACAAAAGGAGAATTGATTTATAAATATAAAAAAGCATTTGAACCAAATAAGATATGGACTGAAGTTGCACAGATAAAATTTTTAGCTATTTTGAGTCAAACAAGAGTAGAGTTGCCGCCTATAATTATTTCAAATTATAACAGTGTTAATTTTATTCGATTATTGGAATTTTACAATAAACCTTATGAAGTGACACCTGTATTTCATTCTGGTGGATATGTAAAAAGTGTTGCAAGGCGTGAGGCTTTGAAAGGAAATAATAAATTTGAATATATTGAAAATGAGCCAATTGATAAATTAGTCAAAAGAAAAAACTTTTATCAGTGGTTGAGAAATAGAAAATTGACTCAAAAACAATTTGAGGAATATTGTGAATATAAAATGAATCATACCGATGAAGCTGTATTAAGTGCTCTTGCTGTATCTGTTGGCTATAAAATACTTCCTAAATACAAAAAGTTATTCTATCCCTATGTGATTTATCAAGACCCAGAACTTGTTAAGGACATAATCTTGAGTGAGGAATGTTCTAATTTTGCTATTAAACTATTTTTTGATAAGGGTTACAAAATATTTGGCATTGACTATGAAAAAGGACAATTCAATATAGTTAAAAATGCTAAATCTATTTTCACGAAAGATGAATATAAATATATTTAAAGGAGTTTATAGATGATTAAGGCTTATTTATTTTCAAAGATAGCAAAACAGATAGGACATACTTATTATAGTGTACCTAGCGTCTTTATGGGAGAGTCTAAACTCTATTATTATCTAAGAGATTATGGAGCAGAAAATCTATTACTTAATGAATCGTTCATTTATGAAGTAGAAGTATTTCCCGAAACAATCTTTATTTGTTCAGAAAAATATTTAGAAGCAAGAAGTTATAAAATAATAAGACCTGTAAACTTGATTGAATATTTAAAAGAAATTGATTTGCCAAATGATGTAGCAAAAGAACTTAATGGAATATTAAATTGTGTTAATTCTGAGCTTTTGGAAAAGGATTTCTATGAGTTACTTAATCAACCAACAGGCTCTTTATCCCCATATAAAAAACTTAAATTTTTAGCAATATTAAATCGAGTACAAGGTAATTTCCCTATAGTTACACTCAAAGAGACCTATCAAATACATTACATTAAACTTTTGGAGTTTTATAGAATCCATTATGATTATTCTGAAGCAAACATTCCAGCTAAAGATTCCGAAAGAAAAAGAATATTTGGTAGTAATGAGTTTGAAATAATCAACAATCAAACTAATCAACTTTTTGAAAGTGTTAAAAAGGATAGCCAGTATCTTTCAAACTTAATTCTCGGAAGAAAATTAACTCAAAAACAATTTGAAGATATGTGTGACTTAGCTGCTATTATGAACATTGGATTTGGAAGATTTTTTGTTTCTGCTATTATTTCAGGTTATAAAATTCAACCTCAACATGAGAAATTATTCTATCCTTTTATAATCTATCATAATCCCGAAAAATTTGAAGGTTGGATAAAAAATAAAATTAGAATAGGCGATTTAGAAAAACAACTGGCACTAGAAAATAATTATATGATAGATGGTGTTAGATATTGGAATAGTTACCATCGAAAGGTTTATAAAACTAAAAAAATCTTTCTTAAAGATGGCTTTAAAATTATAGAAAGGAATTGACTATGTTAATTACGTGCTATGCTTTTTCAAATAGAACTCTACAAATAGGACATACTTATTATTCAATCGGAATGGGAGCCGAGTTTTATTTTGAATTGGAAACCTATGAAGGTTTTTGCTACTTTGATAGACCATTTATTTATGAAGTCAAGATTGATACAGATAGAATATTATATTGTGATAATGAGAGTATTCGTTCTATTGAATATAAGATAAGTAGAGAAGTAAGATTTGAAGAATATATTACAAAATTCAATCATCTTTCCAAAAACGAACTGAGAGAATTACTGAATATTCTTAATGGGAATATTTCTAAAAAAGAAGCAATAGCGATTTATACTTCAATCATCAATAAAGACATTAAAGACATTTATAAAGCTACAAGATTTGAGCAATTGGAATTTTTTGCGATACTAAATCAAGCGAAGTATGAATTACCAAAAGTGGAATTGGAAAAGCGATTCCAAATAGATTATTATATAAGACTTTTAACTTATTACAATAAACCTTATAATGTTGCTTGTTCAGATTCTACTAAGATAACAGATTTTAGAAGAGAGTTTATCAAACAAAAAATTATGGGCGCTTCTGAATTTGAAGTAATTTCGGACAAAACACCAGAAAAATTTGCTTATAATTATTTTTTAGCTGACTATATATTAAATAGACAGATTACTCAAGAGCAATTTGAGAAATTATGCAGTTTGTACAAACGAGATATATTAACTTTTAACTTCAGAGTAAAATCAGCTGCAATTTTAGCAGGTTATAAAATTCTACCAGAATATAGGAAACTATTTTATCCCTTTGTTCTTTATCATGGAGTAGAAAATTGCTTAGATTTAATTGAAAAAGAATCAAAATCTAGTGAACCCTTATATGCTCTGTTTTATTGTGGCTACAAATTCAAGAATTTTGATTACAGTAACATGCCGTGGAATAAAGAAGTCTCTGAGGCTAAAACAATCTTCCAAAACGGATTCAAATATATAGAATAAGCAAGTCTGAGCTGATTTACTGCAATTTCGATAAATGTATCGACTTTGCAGTTTTTCAGTTTTACCGTTGCTTATATGACGATATAACAACACGCAAAATCAGTTTAAGCAATATAAATTTTTTAAAAATAACAATAAAAATATTTGACAAACAAAATGCTATATAATATAATAGAATTATCAAAAAGAAAGTGAGGACTGAAATGAATAACGAAGAACTTTTAGAAGAAGCTCGTGCTTATTTTGCTCAGCTAGAAAAACCAAACGAAGAGCCAGATGTAACATATATTTCTGACTATACTCTTCATAACAAAGAAGATAAAGAAAATTTGAATAAAAATGGTAATCGAGTATTGCTCATTGACCAAGCTAATGGAAAGAAATCTGCTTTCCTACTTATTCCCGATATGGAACACAATCGCTTCAAATTAGCTCGTATTAAAGAAACTTCTTCTGTACGATTACTTACTAAGAAAACAAATAATACAGTAAGAACTTTTGAAAGTCATAAACAATTCTTCCCTAATCTAACACTAGAATTGCAAGGGGAAACTACTGGAGCAATTGTTCGATTGAAAGATGGCACTTATGCAACAATTACAGATAAATTGGAGGTAATCAAATAATGCTTAAAATTAAAGAAGGCCGAAAATATTATATTGTACTTGGTGCAGGTGGAACTGGGTCTTGGCTTGCACAATTCCTATCTAAAATCGAAGTACCTGTATATCTAATTGACGGAGATATTGTAGAATCGAAGAATGTACTTCGACAAAACTTCGTTGAAGAAGAAGTAAATATGAGCAAAGCAGAAATTGCTAAAAAATGGGATTTCGCTTATGTGCCAGAATTTCTTTCTGATACTTCTATCATTGATGAAATTATTGCTCAAGAAGAAGGCACTCCAGTACTTGTAGGTTGCTTGGATAATAATGCTACTCGTAAAATTGCTCAAGATGTATTTTACAATCCCAATTATAAAGATGTATTATGGTTAGATGGCGGTAATGCTGAAAGACATGGTCAAGCTTATGTTGCAGCTAAATATGATAATGAAGTCATTTATGAAAGTCCGATTGCCATTGACGAAGCATTCCAAAACTTCGAAGGTGACGAACGTAGACCTGACCAAATCTCATGTGCTGAACAATCTGAATCAGCACCTCAAAATGTGACTGCTAATGTAACAAGTGCTACTCTATTATTTAATCTAATTAACTTGATTGAAGAAAATGCTATGTTACTTGGAAATAAATTTATGTTCCACACGAAATTATGTAGTATGACAGTGGCGGAAATTGTTTGATTATAGTTAGATATTGTTTTAATATGAATATTAAAATGATTCAGAATAAAAGGGGGTGAAAACATAGATTTAACAGAAAAAGAGATAATCTATTCAACTGATGAAAGATTTGATTTAATTAAAGAATTGTGCCACTTAAGTAAGAATCTTTATAATGCGAGCCTCTATGATGTGCGGCAGTATTACTTTGAAACCAAATTATATAGGACTTGGCAATCACAAAAACCTATTTTTACAAAAAATAAGAACACTGATTATTATGCTCTTCAATCCCATGTAGCTGGAGAAGTTCTGATGCAAGTGGGGCGCCAATTTATTGGATTCTTTAACAATAAATCAAATAAAAAGAAAAGAATCCCTAAATATAAAGATAAAAATGGCTATAATGTAGTTACTTTTCCAAAATTAACTATATCTAGGCAAGTTGATTTTGATAATGTTAAGAAGATTTACACTTACACTTTATGTAAAAGAAGCTATAATCTCAAAATTCAATCATCTAAACCAAATATTAAACAGATAAAATTTGTTTATGATGAAGCTAATGATTTTATCAAATGCTACAAAACCTATGAAGTAGAACAACCTAAATTAAAGGAAGATAATTCAAGGTATTTCTCGATTGACCCAGGTTTAAATAATATTGTTTCTATTTACAATAACATTGGAATCAGACCGTTATTATACAATGGCAGACCAATCAAAAGTATCAATCAATACTATAATAAAACTACTGCAAAATTGAACTCAGAATTACCTGCTAATATTAAATCTTCTAAAAGATTAAAACAATTATCTCTTAAAAGAGCTAATAAAATTGATTATGAAATGCACAAAATCTCAACTCATATTATCAATGAAGCTGTAAAAAATAACATTTCAAAAATTATTATTGGTAATAATGTTGGTTGGAAAAATGAAATCAACATTGGAAGAAAAAATAACCAAAATTTCGTTAATGTTCCCCATACAAAATTATTTAATCAATTGTTATATAAGGGTTTATTAAATGGAATTGAAGTAATCTTTACAGAAGAAAGTTATACTTCCAAAGCAAGTTTCTTTGATAAGGACGAATTACCTATTTATGGTGAAAATGATAATTATAAATTCTCTGGCAGAAGAATTAGCCGTGGTTTGTATAAGGATAGTAAAGGTAATTTATGGAATGCTGATTTAAATGGTGGTGGAAACATCATGAGAAAGATTTCAGACAAAGCTGCTTATAAAGGCATAAGAAAAACAGAAGAAATGATGAAACGACCAATTCTAATCACATTATAAAAGTAGCACTCAATTTATATTATATAATGAGAGTGTAGAGGCATTTGCAGGTGTGCCATTATGAGGAGTTAAATCTAATTTAGCGAGTCTATAAAAGTCAAATTACATTTATTCACATTTGATTAACCTGTTCCATACAAAGCTTAGCAGTATGACGGCTGCAGAAATTGTTTGACATTAAATAGTAATTATGATAAAATAAATTTATAAATATGAAAGGAGTTCATTGTCATGGCTTTTAATCCTAATACGATTGAATTTGTACTATACAAGGGCCAGAAATTCCCTTTGGAAGGTGCAGATTACAATAAAGTACTTGAATTGCTGAAAATTCCAAAAACAGCAAAAGTAGAAATTGTAGGTAATACTGTTATTGTCACTCGAAAAAGATAATAAAAATAGTTGACAAACACAAAATCGCTTGTTATAATGTAAATATAAAATAAAAAATAAAATTTTGAAAGGAGCTATTTAAAATGGCTACAAATATTTATGAAAACGTTACGGAGATTGTTTTCCAAAACAATCGCTTCCCACTGAATGGTGCTTCTGTTGATGATGTACTTGCATTGCTAAACGTTCCAGACAATGCAGAATTGGCAGTAGAAGGTACTGCTCTTCTAATTACAGAAAAATCTGGTACAAAGGGTGCTGACCCTGACCCAGAATTGATTGCTAAGTTGGCTGCTACTTTTGGTGGCGAAGCAATCAAAGGTGCTAGTGTGAAACTCCACCGTGCTTCAAATGGTAAATGGGTACCAAAAATCCCTGGTTTCACTCTTGATGAAGTTGCTTACTTGCTTGAAAAAGATGTAGAACTTTCAGAAGAAATGACTGATGAACAAGTTGAAATTGCTCGTCAAGCTCTTGAACAACGTGATGCTGAAATTGAAGCACAACGTGTTGCAGAAAAACAAGCTCTAGTAACAGAAGCACTTGAAGGCTCAGGTCTTAACTTCACTTATGACCAATTGGTCTGTTTGCAAAAAGCTCTTGATGCTATTCGCTAAAAACAACACACTATTTAACAAAAAAAGAAAATCACACTTCAGTGTGATTTTTTTATTTTTTAATACACTTTTCGGTTGACAAATTCATAATTGTTTGATAGAATATATAATATAATAAGAAAGGGGAAAATACAATGCCTATTTTAGAACTAGACGCTAGTCAATATGTGAAGCAAGGTCGAATTTTTAAGAAATTTGATTCTAATTTGCTTGATTCATATATGGACGGTAGACAAAATAACTATAATATTAACTTAGCAGAATTAGATGACCAAATTTCTGATGGTATCGTTTATGCTGACCGAAATGGTAAAATGATTTACAAATTTGGAGCTAAGAAAATTATTCAAACAGCAATCACAAATGGATTGGAAATTAGTGGGTTGTCTAAGGATTTAGAAATGAAGCATTATTCATTTTGGGTACCTGATTTATATTTTGTTTCATTTTACAGTTTTAATCCAAATGAAGATTTATATATTGCATACCGTAGCAAAGATGAAGAATTTATTTGCTTGACAAATATTTGGCCTGACGGTTCGAGCTATGCAGAGGATTATTTCCCTAATGGTGACCGATTAACTCTTAAAAGACTTTGTAAGGGTAGCATGATGTCAGATGTTAGTTCGAGCGATTATGATGCATGGAGAAATAATGCTGTCACTCGTGCTAGTCAATTTGTAAATAAATTTGTAAGTGCTCGAGGAAATTCTGACTTAGATTTTGTTGGTAGTGCATTGCGAAGCAAAGTACCGAGTCATAATATTAAAAAATGTGCAGTATTTCTTGGTACAATCACAAAAGAACAAGAAAATGTAAACACTTATGAAGAGTTCATGGAATGGACTAAAAATACAAAATGGTTAAAATAAAAGAAAGTGAGAATTAAAATGACAGAATTAGTAGAACTTTACTCATCAAAAAACTTTAAAGACAACTCAGACCGTGGTATGATTAAAACAGTTATTGTCGGGAAAGACGGTACGTATGAAGAACAAAATTCTTGGTTAGGTACTTCTCTGAAAAAAGTACATGATTATGGAGTTATTACATTCCCCGAAGTTACTGAATTTGTAAAAGTAAAAAATGTAAAAGTTACAAAAATCCCAGCAAGTGCCATTAAAACAGTAATGAAATGGTATAAAGACATTACTGATAAGAATGGAGAAGAAGCACAAGTAAACTTCTATCTTAAAAGCCGTAAATTAGGTGGTGCTCCACAAGATGGTATTTATAAATTAACTTATACTGAAGAAGATGAACTTGGCATTGAAACAGAAAAGACAGTTAAATTAGAAGATATTCCGGGGCTTAACTTTTGGAATGATGATGTATTCTCATACACTCCAAAACAAGAAAATTCACACGGACAAACAAGTACAGATGACCCAATCTATACAGCTCTAAATCAACAATACGGAATGTTTTTGGAAACACATTCACATAACAGCATGAAAGCATTCTGCTCAGGTACTGACTATGCAAATTCTCAAAATGACGCTGTTCAATTGGTATTTGGTACATTTAAAGGTGCTCATATTGAAATGTATAACTGGATTACAGTAAGTCAAAAGCTTCAAGAAGGTTTTAGTGCTGAAGTATTGGAAAAATTTGTAGAATTTCCTACTTATTCTGTAAATACAGCAGAAAAGAAATTGAACTTTGATTTTTCTGTACTTTCAGGTGTTGATGAAACAATTCTTGAAGAATGGGATAAACAAGTTATCAAACCTAAACCTATTGTACGTTCATTTGGATATGGTAGTTATGGTGGCGGATATGCTAACACAATTTGGTCTACTTCAGATACAACTCGTTCACCTTGGACTCCAAAACATGGTTCTACTGTAACATCATACAAATCAACTCCAGCTAAGATTGAAGAAGGTTCTGAAAAAGCAATTATTGATTTACTAGAAATGTATGGCAATGATGCAATTAGTGTGATTGAAAATCTAGTAAGTATTTACAAATCAGCTATTTCAAATGCTACTTATGTAAGCAAGACTGAAACAGAAATTCAAGATGAAATTGTCACTCTTGTATCGGATGCAATTGATGAACTTTTCTAAACGCTAAATTTTGAGAAAAGTTATCCAATTTTGGATAACTTTTTCTTGATTTTTTAAGCATTATATTATATAATAGAATTACCGAAAGAAAGGTAGGACAATATGAAAAAAAGATTAGAAGTAAAAATCATTGATACTGCAAGACGATTAAATAGAAGAGTCAAATCAGAATATACTTTATTAAATCTAAATGACATCTTTACAGGTACAGAAGAATTTGACTATGTTGCAGCTGCAAAATTAGGTATTCTTGATAAATATAAAACTATTCTTGAAACTGGTGTAATTGCTGATGTTGATAAAAGTTGGAGTTCAAATAGTGTCTTAGGAAAGATTGTTGGTAATGATAAAATCGTTAAATTAGTAAATGCAGAACTTGCTGAATTATTTCCAGCGGACGTATTTGAACAAAGTGAAAATAGCACTTATTTGAAATTTAATCCAAAAAATGCTGATAAGATTAGAAAGATAGACATTATCACATGGCTTCGTACTCAACCTAATTTTTATAGAGATGGTTCAACTTATGGATTGTCAACAAAAGTCAACGGAGCAACTTATCATACGAAAATTCTATTTTAAGGGGGAAGCAAAATGAATGAATTTCAAAAACATTTATTCAAGTTAAATGAAGTTAAATTTTCTGATTATAACTTGAATTATATTAACAGTAATAATGAAGATGAAGAAGGTGTGATTGTTGTAGTCACAAATGACTTCGAAAAAGCTTTTGCTTTCAAACCTTACAATCGTATTGCTAATAAAAATGCTTATCTTGTTATTGAAGAAGAAACTGACTTGGAAGCAATTGTAAAACAAATTTTAGGAGAAGATAACTTCTGTAATCTTCCAAATTTAAGACAATTCCATAATGGGCAACTTTGTCGCTATCTTAAAATTGTAGAATTTTCAAGTTACAATACTGATGCTTTTACTCATCTTAAAACGTATCTAAAACATAATTTTGAAGAAACTGAAGATGATGTAAAACATTATGAACTCTTTGACAAGAATATTGTGATTGTTCCAAAAGAATTTTATGACTTAGCAAAAGAAAAAGTCATGCCAGCTGCATAGAAAGGGGAGTTAAATATGTCTTTAAGTGTTTTTTTGATTTCCTTGAACAATGCTTGTCGGGAATTTAATCAACAAAATAATATTCAATTAGAAGTTTCAGAAGTAAATATTGATTTTGACTCTGAACGCTTTAAACAATTAGACAGATTGTTTGATTGGAGTACAGAACGAGGAAAGGAAATGATTCAACGCTTGTATGTTGAATAAGGTTAAATATGGAAAACAAAACAGAATTAGTAAAACTACTTAATCAAATTTCAACACTTTTAGAGGGTGAAGAAGAGCGCTTTAAACATTTGCTAGAACAATTAAAAACTGCTATCAATACAAAAAGTATTGCTCGAGAAGCAGAAACATTAGCAATGAACTTAATTGAAGAACGTTATGGTAAATTACCAGAGATTACTAAAATTCAGATTGGTAATAATAAACCAAAAGAAATTAAAGGCTTGACTCATTCTGCTTTCAACTCCATTTTGACTCTGCTTGCAAATGGAGAAAATGTTTTGCTTAATGGTCCGTCAGGTACTGGTAAAAACGTACTCGGTAATCAAATTGCTGAAGCATTTGGATTGGAATTTTACTGTACTCCAGCTATTCGTCAAGAATATAAATTGAGTGGTTTCATTGATGCAAACGGAAATTTTGTTGAAACACCATTTTATAAAGCTTGGACGAATGGCGGTGTTTATCTATTTGATGAGATGGATGCTTCAGATGCTACTGTTATTCTTAATATTAACTCTGCTCTAGCAAATGGTTATTATGAATTTCCTATTGGATTGAAAAAGAAACATAAAGATTTCTATATTCTAGGTGCAGGTAATACTTTTGGAAATGGTGGCGACCGTGTCTATACTGCTCGTGAAGAACTAGACGCTTCTACAATTGACCGTTTTGCTGTAGTACCATTTGGATATGATGAAAAATTAGAGCGAGAAATTGCTGGAAATGAAGAAATTTATAAATTTATTACCGCAGTTCGAAAAGCAATTGAAGAAACTGGGCTTCGCTATGTTGTATCTATGCGAGCGACCAAAAGTTTAGCACAATTGTATGGCAAAATGGATATTCAAGAACTTGTTAAATATGTTGTATGTAGAAATATGCGAACAGCAGACATTAAAACAATTCTTTCACGTTGTAAATGCCCAGTAGATAATCCATTCTATATTGCTCTTAAAAATATTGAATAACTAAAAAGAGATTTTTCAATCTCTTTTTTCAGTTTAAGCAGCTTTAAGAAGATTTACTAATAGGATATAGAAATTATCATTTACCTATTAAAAGTGTCTTAGCTGCTGAGTTACAGTTGCTAATCATTATTTAAATAAAGAACTATTACTTAAAAATTTTACTATAACTCATTTTCCTTTTTTATAGGCTTTATTCCAACGAGCTTTGAAAAAGCGAGGTGGAGTTATTTATTAAGTTTTTTATTTAGTTGTTTATTAGTTATTTATAGTTATTAGCTGAAAAAGCGCTGTTTTTGGAACTGCTGTAACTGTTGTTACTCAACTGTTTAGAGCATCTGCAAAATGGCGTAATGATAAAAAACAGTATTTTACCGGTGATTCTCAGTATTTTACCGGATAATTTGAGTATTTTTGGTCATTTTTTGAGTATTTTACCGGATAATTTGAGTATTTTTAGGCCGATTTCAGTATTTCATCACTGAGTATTTTACCGGATTTTTTAATTACTTTGTTTTAGTTTTGAATGATTTTACTGAGTATTTTTGGTCGTTTTTTATTTTAAAATACTGAGTATTTTAGGGCTTTTTTTGAATTACTCTATGAGTATTTTTTATGAGTATTTTTGGGCCGATTTTGGATTTTTATAACTGAGTATTTTACCGGTGATTTTGGAATTGACTTATACCAAGCTTTATCATATAATAGAACTAAGAAAAACTAATTAAATGAAAGAGCGAATTATGAAAGATAATAACATTATAGAAACAGTAAATACTAAAATCAAAATTTATAGTAAAGAAGAATTTGAAAATGTAGCAAAAGGTTCAAGATTGAGTAATCGTAATAATCAATCTGAAATGGCTTCGCCTGAATTTGCAGGTACTGAATCTTTAGCAGAAGCAGAAAAGCTTCGAAGTAATGGAGATATGGATAGTTATAGACAAATCCTATATTTTGTTAATAAATTTATTTCTTATACAAAGTATAATAAAAAGATTTCAAAGAATAAGGAAGATGTAGTAGGATTTTCACCTAATGTTTCAGCGACACTTATGGGAGTTCCTAAAAATATGTTTAATCGTGAAGAACGTAGACTTCCTATGAGAGAAATTTCTATTGCAATCTCGCCAACATTTAGTGCTAAATATACTACACAAGAAATTATTACATTCGGAACTGTAATGATTAGCTTGATTGACAAATTAGAAAATGAAAATATTAAAGTTAATCTTTATACTCTTTTTAATATGGGTGTGGATTCAGAAGTAGTTAAAGTAAAACATAGAAAAGAAAGACATTACTATTCTCCAGTAACTCAAGCAAAAGCAACTGCTTATGACATTGGACGATTGCTAAGAATGACTAATAAGAAAATTGCTCGTTATAAGGATGTAGTACAAACTTATTATGAAAGATTCAAACCAACTGATGAAAAAGATTTCAATACAGAGGGATTTCTGTACCAATTGAAAAATGCTTCAGACCCATTGAATACATTTGATTGTGCTTACTACATTGTAAACCCATCATTCTTACGCCGACATTGTTTGAAGATTTTAGAGTCAGACCCATTCTTTACTGATGTTACATTTGATAATTATGGAGTTGCATCTCTTAAAAGTTCTGCTATGGCTGAACAAGCTATTAAAAAGAAATATAAAGATGTAGCATTCTTCTCAGTTTGGAATAGTAATTTTACTGACCCAGATTTAATCGGGGAATATATTGAAGCTGCTTATGCTCGTCTAAATAAAGAATTTCCCGACATTTTTAAACGCAAACAAAAGGAACGCTAAAACTGTTTTTAAGCTGTTTTTATGAAGAGTCGATACATTTATCGAAATTTCATTTTCACAGCTTTAGCGTTTCACTAATGACGATATAACAACCCTAAAAACAAGTACTACACTATACAGAAAAGGAGAAAATTTGTGGCTAGATACTATGTAACAACTGATAAGAAATTTATTAAGGAATTTGATTCTCAATCAAGAGAACTAATCATTACTCCCACTCAATTACTTTGGAAAGATACTTCATTAGTAGGTTATAAAATAGAGGGAATGGAAGATTATAATAAATTAGTAGAAGTGAAAGAAGATTACTTTTATTTTCTAGTAGCTAGAGAAATTGCTAGAAATGTTTATCCTATGAAACAATTCTTGATGATTGATGAATTAGCTACTAAAGTAAATGAATTGGAAACAAAAACTATTGCTTATTTAAATTCTATGCTAGATGATACTGAATTGAAATATGCACAATTAGAATTAGTATTCAGTAAAAATATTATGGATTGTTTAATGAGTTTAGACAAGCCAGCTCATGCTACTTATTTATATTTTATTGAATTAACAAAGAGCAATGATAGAGCTAAAGAGATTATGATTAAGAAACTAGAATTAGCTTTGGAATATTCTTTTATTAACAATAACTCATTAGAAGAAGTTGAATTATGGAACGAAGCTTTGAGAACACTATATGAATAAACCAATTACTATAGCAACTCTAAAATCCTTTAAAAGAGCATTAGAAGTAACTCATAGATATTCTTATCAAGATTTACCTATGATTTATCGAAGAATACTTGAGCAAGGACATTATGTTAATATTTATAAAGCAGAATTAACTGAGGAAGAATTATCTGTTATTCTTTATGCAGCTGATAACTTAATGGCTCTATTCGGTAATATTGCTCATCAAATGCTCTACAAATCATTATTGAATTACTTAGATTTCTTAATAGTAAAATATGCTCATCTTAATCTTGATTTAAGAGATAACAAAGATGAAATACTACGAGAATGGAAACGAATAGGAGAATAACAAATGCTAGAAATTTTTAAATACAACGCTATTAGAGATATGTTCAAGCTTAATATTTCACCAAAGGAATTAGAAGCAATCTTTAAAGATTACAAAAAGAATAGAACTATTTCCCCTCAATATAAAACTAAAGCAGACGAAATTGCTAAAGTTATTTCTAACAAATTAGAGTTAAATCACTCAGCTGAAGAATGGTTAAATGCTCTTGATAAAATGTTTTAAAATGCCTAAAAGAAAGATTTTAACTAATCTTTCTTTTTTTGTTGACAATTTCAAAAATACTTGATACAATTAGAATATAAAAATGAAAAGAGGTAATTCTTATGAGTAACAACAAACAACTACAAACCGCTTTAGAAATTGCAGTAATGGCTCATAAAGGTGTAACACGCCGAAATACTGACCCTTATATTTTCCATGTACTACGTGTTGCCAACAATGCTAAATACATTCGTACAAAAACTCAAAAAGCTGCAGGTATTCTTCATGATGTTATTGAAGATACTCCACTCAATGCTGAATTTTTACGAGAAAAAGGTATTGATGATGATGTGTTGAATATTCTATCTTTCCTAACTCATGATAAAGAAAAAACAACTTATTCTGATTACATTGACAACATTTGTAATAATGTTGACGCTATGCTAGTAAAACTTTCTGATTTAACTGACAACCTAGACCAAGGAACACTTTCTGTTATTACAGACCGTGACCGTGAACGTTTTATTGTCTATGAAAATGCTCGTACTAAAATTATGAGCACTCTTGCTCGTGATTACCCAGAAACTTTCAAGGAAATCATGCGAACTGGTAATTAGAAAGAATAAGAATAAATGAACTCTAACTTCATTGTTGCTGAAAAAACTATTGACGGTATTCCATTAGAACGAGTAAATCCAATCTTAAACCCAAAGACTAATTCTTATTGGCAATTTAATTATATTGGCCGCTATGTTACTAATGGAAAAACTGTCTTTATTGCTAATCAATACTGTATTTATATTCGTGATTTAGGAGTAATCTATATTTCTAAAGATTCACAAACTAAATATAGTATTTGTAAATGTAACCCAACAGACTATGAAAAAATTCTGAAAAATGCTACATTTTTAGATTATGATAAAATTTATCCCTTAACAAATCTTTATGGGGGTAATGAATTAAAAGAAGTATTAAAACAATTAGGCTACAATATTTCATCATCAGATATATTTGTCCTTTCAAGAGAGTACTTCTTAGAAAAAATTTACCCAAATCAAATGGAATACTTAGATAAGATACATTCTTATTCTGCTTGGAAACTATTCGGATATTAAAAAGAAAGAAGCGATTAACTATGAATAAACAAACAAAAATTAAAGTAACTAATAAATGGTATGGCGATTTAGCCACAATTTACTCTATTAGAAACTTGGAAGATGAAACACTTGAACCTGTATTGTTATTTTATAGTAATGGAAGTGTTCCAAACTTCATTCATAACCAAGAAATGACTATTGAAGAAGTTGAAAATACTCGTCCTTATAAAATGATTTTATTTAACTCATGGGACGACATTCCAAATGACATGGCTATGGCACTCGGATTTTAAGAAATAAGTATTAGAAAGATAAAATAAATGACTAAACCAAAATATTTTAATGATGAACGAGCAGCTAAAGCTCAAGCACATATTCAAGAAATGAGCAAGAAATACTCAGAAGATATTCTTGAAATTGTTTATGCTTCTACTATCTATATGGAACCATTGGATAATAAAGTTAATAAAGCTACAACTAATATTATTGTGGATAACATTGATAGTGTAAGTGCTATTTATAAACATGGTAATTGGAAAACAGCTGTGCTTAATTTTGCTTCATTTTATAACCCAGGTGGTGGTTTTGCGTGGGGAACTATGGCACAAGAAGAAGCTTTATGTAGTGAGTCTGTTCTATACAATGTTTTATCTAATAATAAATTTAAGAGTTATTATGCAAATAATGGTAAGGAAGTTTTTGATTACAAATTTGCTGACAGAGGAGTTTACTCTCCTAGTGTAATTTTTGAACGACCTTTTTGGTCAAATCTTCGTGGCGCTAATGTTAAAGTAATCAATACTTGTGATGTAATTACTGTAGCTGCCCCTAATCGCAGACGCCAAACAAAAACTTCTGCTGAAGAAAATTACAATGCTCTTGCTAAACGGATTGATTTTGTTTTAAGTATTGCTCAAGAACAAAAAGTAAAAACACTTATCTTAGGAGCATTTGGTTGTGGAGTGTTTGCTCAAAAACCTGAAGAAGTAGCAACTTTATTTAAAGAAGCTTTGAAACATTATCATTTTGATAAAGTTGTTTTTGCTATTATGCCAGACAAAGAGAATACTAATTTTAAAGTATTTTCTGAAATTCTAAATGGATAAAAATAACTGAGAATAGGGCTTTATTCATCAAAAAGTCCTATCCTTTGTTCAGTTATTGATATTAAATAGTACTTTTTTCAAAAACATAAAATTTTTTCATAAAAAGGATTGACTTATAACTCAAACCTGATATAATTATTTCTGTTGTTGATATTTAAACAACGTTTTCAGAAAAAGATGAAAAAATTTCAAAAAACCTATTGACACATGACTTTAAATAGGTTATAATAGAATTATAAATGATTTGATTTATCTTTTGGAGAGATGTAGAATAATAAATCTATACCTTTGCAAAAGATGAATCATTTCAAAAAATATAAAAATTTTTTCAAAAACCTATTGACACATAATTTTTGATATGATATAATCATTTATGTACTTTGAAATTTAAATATGCTCGGCTGGTGAAATTTGGCAAACACAGGGGACTTAAAATCCCCCGACCATTTGGTCTTGCGGGTTCGAGTCCCGCGCTGAGCATTGGGTGTCTAACAGCCCTAAGTCCTCAATTGTTAGGTTAACCGAAAGGCTAAAATAAATTCAGCATAATGAGGCATTATGTTTAAGGAATTTATTTTAGGGTAGCTTCCTACCGTAAAGACAGGTATGATTTAAGTTAAAATAAGCGTAACAAATAAACAAAAGGCTTATTACTTAAATCGGTGACCGAAGCTTATCCGTACAAAGTCGGTGACTTTCTCGTAGAAATAGAAACGGGAAGCATTGGTAGTTGCTCATACTACCACCTCCTTATTGACCTGTAGCTCAATGGTAGAGCATCCGGCTGTTAACCGGAAGGTTGTGGGTTCGAGTCCCACCGGGTCAGTTAAATTAACTTAATGAGCGATACGTTTTATTCCGAATGACCTCCTTAAATAAATTTCGGGATTTATCCTCCTTTCATACAACACACGTTAAATTTACTTTTCTAATGAAAGTAAAGAAAAGTAAAAATATTCTTTCATTGTTTTGTATCGCTCATTATTTTAATTTGGGCCCATAGCTCAGACGGCAGAGCAGCGGACTTTTAATCCGTGGGTCGCAGGTTCGATTCCTGCTGGGCCCATTCCTAGTAAAATAAATATATATTAGGTGACCTTAGGCACAAACAGCAACTACTCACACTTTCTATTTGGCAGAAAAAAGATGATGTGCCTAGTTTATATTTTTAATATAACGACATACAGCAATATTTTTTTAATAACGAAACAGACTCCAAATCTATTTTTTCATTTTTAAAAAGTCGTTAGATTTATATATAGTTAGTGACTTACAGCAATTCTTCAAACTTAGGAACAAATCGTCATTTTGTAATTACTAAAATAAGAATCGTCACTAGATTAAATAATTTTTTTTGAATACGTTAGTGGCAATCAGCAATTTTGTCAAAACCAGAGGGTTGTGGGTTCGAACCCCACCAGTTCAATTGAACTGTAGCTCAAGTGGTAGAGCATCAGGCATTAAACAGCCACTAGATTTTTATTTTGGAACCTTAGCTCATAAGGCAGAGCATTCGGTTGAAGCCCGTTGCGGATAGGTTCGATTCCTATAGGTTCCGTTAAATTTATATTTTATATTAAATTGGTTGTCCTTGAGATGTAGGTTCAAATCCTGTACTGGCCGCCGGGTCGGTTATTTTAATTGGTAAAAATACAAGTAGACATTAAATGATTTGAGAACTGGCACTTCCTTTCATACAATTTAATATAAGATGATTCGACCGCCAATCGAATCATTTCTAGTCTTGGGTGACTAAATATAAGGAGCTTCTAACTCAAGACTATTTTTAATAAGGGTCTCTAGCGAAGTCTGGTTAAACGCAGCGGACTGTAAATCCGCCCTCTTTCGAGTTCGGGGGTTCAAATCCCTCGGGGCCCATTTATTTTTAGAGCCACGACGGCGTGAAAACCTTGAAAGAGGTTTTCTAAAAGTCACAACTGATAAAGATGATTTATCTTAATAATTTAGCACCGTTCGTCTAGCGGTTAGGACGCTGCCCTTTCACGGCGGAAACACGGGTTCGAGTCCCGTACGGTGTATTGGTATCTAGTAGGAGTTATTGCTTAAGTATTAACTTTTATGATAAGGAAAGGACCAAACTAAACACGTGAATGGTTGTTTAAGGTTCGGCAAAATAATGGATTTGAAAATCTAGTTGCAAATGGAACTTCAAAGAAGTTATTGCGCTAAATGGAAGTTTAAATCTTCCGATACCTATTATTTAAAAGGAGTCACATCATGTACGAATTATTGCTTGAGGATTTGTTAGAAGCATTAGAAAATAATGGAATTGATACATCAAAACTCAAACTACAAGAAGTAACTGATGAAGATGATTTCTTTTAATAAAATTTAACATCGTTCGACTAGGGGTTAGGTCGCTGTCTTTTCACATCAGAAACACGAGTTCGAGTCCCGTACGGTGTATTATAATCATTTTACAAATCCTAATCAAAAATTTAAGGATAGTGAGAAATAAATGATTATATTAACTCTTTCAATACCTATAATGATTTTTGTAGGGTAATCTTGATATGAAATTTAACGAGTCACAAAGAATGAATACGATTTGATTGGCTTGCAAATCATTACAATTTAGGAGTTATTTTATTTATGAATAAAATTAAATTATTAAGTGTTTTAACTTTATCTACTGTAGTTTTGGGTGCTTGTTCTCTATTACCCAAATCAACAGAAAATAAAACTGAAACAACTGAACAAGTAACAACTAGTAAAGAAGATACAGTTAAGGAGAAAGTTACAAAGGACGCTACAATTCTTTTAGACTCTGTCTTAACTACAGATAATGCTAAGTTTAAGAAAGTTTATGGGGAAACCTATGATAAATGGACTGATGCAATTATCGCTGTTCAAACTAGTGAAAAAATTAAAGAAGATGGTCTTACTCCAGCTTCTGATTACTCAGTACAATGGGTAAAAGATTTTCCAATTGAAACACCAGAAGAAACAATTTCTAACTTCCTTAAAGTAAGACGAAATCTCTTTCAGAAAATTGTAAATTACAATATTAAAGATGTTGTAATTGATGATTCGGGAAATACTGCAACTGTTACATTTACATCTAAGAAATTACATTCTCTTGGTTTAGCCTCATCAGTAAGAACAGTTCTAACTGAGCTAATTGGTGGAATTGATAATCTTGGCAAATATAACCAAGCAGGTTCTTCTGAAAATGTTAAACGCTATCAGAACTTACTTTCTTATTGGATTTTCCGTCATTTATACAAACATGATTTTGCCATTTACTCTAATGTGGATGCTAATTTATCTCATGTGCCATTTACAAAAGGTGAATTTGACACTGAAATTAAACTCACAAAGGATAAAGATGGTAATTGGGTGATTTCTCAAGATGATTATAAGACTTTGCTATCAGAATTGGTAGATAGAACTGAGGGGTATGATACAATTGACCGTTCGGGCATTCCTAACAAGAAGGCATCTGACTCATCTGAAACTTCTACTGATAAAGACAAATCAAAAATTTAATTTAAGAATAATTATAGAGAGAACAACATCTTTTAAAGATGTTTCCTCTCACTTTGGAGCGGTACCCAAGTGGCTAAAAGGGGGCGGTCTTGAAAACCGTTAGGTCGTTAATTCGGCGCGTGGGTTCGAATCCCACCCGCTCCGTTATATAGGAAGCTTGTAGTTGTCTGTGACCATCAAGCACAAACCGGCGCTACTCAAAAGGGAACGTTTGTAGTAATGTGAAAAGCATTGCGATAGGTTTGGTACTATAATTAAATATAAATCCAAAAGTGCATTTTTCCGTTGGTTTAATGCCTAGCGTAATACAGTTCGCTTGCAGGTGTAAGAATGAACGAATGATTCAGAAAATAACTTGTTATTGGACGGAATCATCACGTTGGGAATTGAAAACTTAGTCGTGATGCTATAGTAATATAGCTATAAAACGGATATGAATGGCTGGTTCGCTAAAGACTAGAATAGGAAATCTAAACAGTCCTTACGGTTGTGTGGTAACAGTCCACACCAATTCATAAAGGTTATTGTCGGCCAACAATAATCGAATTGTCGCATAATAAATCTTGACTATATTAAGTTGTAGGTGGTGTCCTACTTTATGGCGGAATAAGTTCATCGGCTTAACGCATGATAGCATGACATTCAAAAGATGTTCTGAGAGGCGATTGCTTCAAAGTGTTATCAGTACTTGTATAGGTAGAGATTAGTGCAAGTCTAGGATTCTAATACAGAGAACGAATTGCATATGAGTGTAATTCCAAGCTCAAGTGTTGAATGAGGTTGATGTCATGAAAGTGACTATAAGAATTTGCTGGACGAACGCTGTAAGAAATCCTCACGCGGTAAAAGATAGGTATCTTTGATGATAAAGATATTTAATTTACTGACCAAGATGTGGTGAACCTTTGAGGTATCAATCCTCACTTCGTGACTGAATATGGACGTTTAATTATAGTTGTCAGTAAAAACTAAATCTGACCCTATATTTTTGCTGGTGTAGCTCAACTGGTAGAGCACTCGCCTTGTAAGCGAGCGGTTGTAGGTTCGAATCCTATCACCAGCATACTCTTTAATAGATGTAATTATAAGAGTTTCTGAAAAATCAATGACTCATGTAGGTTGTCATGAATTTACATGAATAGATTTCAATTTTTGGTTTATCTGTAATCCGAAGCATGAATAAAACAGATTGCGGTTTTTACAATACCATATTATTGTAAAATCAAAGATTAAAGTTATTTCGATTAGATTTGGGGAAATGCTAATCTTTATCCAAGAAATAACAAGGGATTTATAATCAAAAGTATTTTGAAGTAATCCAATAGAGAGCACTTATAAGTAAGTAGTTGCTACGAGAGAACAATGGATAAGATTTTTAAATTTTATATTCAGGCTCTCACTACACGTTTAGGCATTATAAGATATGGCTTATAATACTTAAACTTTTTAAAAAAAATTTAATTTTGATATTGACTTTAACTCAAATTTTGATATAATAGATACATAAAAACTTATAGGTTCTTAGTTTACCGAGAAAAATAAGGGTCTCCAAAACCTTAGAAATCAGTGCAAGTCTGATAGAGCCTGTTAAAATAAAAATTATTAAAAAGAAAAAGGAAGGTATTTAATCATGACAAAACGTACATTTGCTCAAGATATTCATATGATTATTGATATGCAGCCGGCTGTCGGTACTGTAGCGCTTCGTCAAGCAAAAAATACCTTACAATCTAATAGTAGGATTATAAGTTAGCATTCAGCTCAGCTTAATAAATCAAACTAAGATTGTAAGAAATTCCTTACAATCTTTTTCTAGCTATATGGGGTATTAGTTTAATTGGGAAAATACCGCCCTTGCAAGGCGGCGTTAGGAGTTCGATTCTCCTATGCTCCATTTCCATAAGGAGTTCTATATATGAAAAACTTGATTTTAGATGATTTTGTAGAAAGATATGGAAATTCTGTATATGGAAAGTGGAACGCTCCAGCTGATGGAATTTACATTGGTAGAGGCTCAAAATTTGGCAATCCTTATCCAATGGAAAATAAATCAGATGAAGAACGTATTAGAGTAATTCTACTCTATAAAAAATATTTAGCAAAGAAAGTTATTGAAGATGAACAATTTAGAAAATCTGTAAAAGCATTAGCTAATAAAAATCTTGTTTGCTTCTGTAGTAACGGTACTAACAATTTAGAATTAGGCGCTAAATATTGTCATGGTCATGTTTTAAAAGCAATGGCTGTCTATCTAAATAACAAGTGGGTATAGTATAATGGTAGTATGATAGGCTTCCAACCTATTGGTGCGAGTTCGACTCTCGTTGCCCATATATCAGGCGAGATGGTGAAGTGGTTATCACATTGGGCTCATATCCCAAGGTCGTCGGTTCGAGTCCGACTTTCGCAATTTTAAATTACTGGGTGTAGCGCAGTTTGGTTAGCGCACGTGCTTTGGGAGCACGGGGCCGCAGGTTCGAATCCTGTCACCTAGATAAAGCAATATTAAATTGCTTGAAATGAAAGGAATTATATTATGAGTAATTTGAAAAAATATATTTTGGCTTTAATTGTAGCATTTGTTATTACAATTCCTATTGCTAGTATTATTCTTACTATTGTTTTTGACACTGTAATATTTTTAATCATTTCAACAGTTGTTTATTTTATTGTAATGGCTTTCGTTATAAAAAGTTTTAATTACGATAAAGATTAGTGTCCGATGGTGAAAAGGTATCACAAGCTGCTGATAACGGCTAATTACAAGTTCAATTCTTGTTCGGACAATACGATATAAATGCTTCTTAGTTTAATGGATATGACGCCGGACTACGAATCCGGAGATAAAGGTTCAATTCCTTTAGGAGCAATATATTGGGGTATAGACAAATTTAGGTAAAGTCGCTGGACTTTGAATCCAGAGTTTGCAGGTTCGAATCCTGCTACCCCAGTTAATCAATTTGGCTTCGTAGCAAAGTGGTTATTGCGCTGGCTTGTCACGCCAGAGGTCGGGGGTTCGATTCCCCTCGGGGCCGTTAGAGTCTTTAATAATCTTTATTATATTCCCACCGTCCTTAAACTCTTGACGAGGAATTATAAAAATGATTAAAAGTAATCCGTAACAATCTTTATTTTAAATAGAGTGAGTGGATAATGGCTGTTGTAGGATAGCCTTGAGATAAGATTTTACTTATCCTAAATATTAAAAAAGTCAGTTATGGCATTTTAATACCTATGGAGTTAATGCTCTTATTCTTTAGTCTAATATAGATTTTCATTTTGATAAAGAATAAGCAATTAAGAAATAAAGATATTAAAGACTTCTATTTATGCTCTGTTAGCTCAGGGGGAGAGCACTAGTCTTACAAACTAGATGTCATTGGTTCAAATCCAATACAGAGTATTTTCTACATAAAACGCAAAATCGTTTATTGTAGCGCTTACGAATGTAAGCATCTAGCGCCCGTGGTGGAATGGCAGACACGCTAGGCTTAGACCCTAGTGTCCGAAAGGACGTGAGAGTTCGAGTCTCTCCGAGTGCATCTTGTCTTAGTGTTAATAGGTTAGCATATCTCACTGTGAATGAGAAGGTACGGGTTCAAGTCCCGTAGGCATGATTATGTAAGAGAACAGTTAATGTTCTCTTTATTTTATTTATAGAGGTATGAAATGAAAGACTTAGGTAGAATTGTTGCTAACTCACCTGACGGATTGAAGAATAATCCAATCTTTAAAGAGTTGGTAAATGAAATAACAAAAAATAAAGAAAAGGAAAGTCAGAAATGATTTTCCTTTTTGTTATTGACTAGTTATGTGATTTATTATATAATAGTAATAACACTTATTGAAAGGCAAATTAGTTAAATGGAAAATTCAATCCTAGAAAAAGAAGATAAATATATTAAAGATGGTTATAAACAAATCTATCCAAATGATAAAGATATTAAAGTTACTCTATTGAATTGGGTGTCTGATTGGGTATGGATTTGTAGCGCTTTTCAAACTAGAAAATTGTCACTAAGAGAAGCATTCAAAAATAAGGGTAGCAAGTTTCTTGATGTTGAAACTGATTATGAAGATACTTCAAATCTTCAATTACGATTAACAAAAAGCTCTCAAAAACAGATTTATAGTATTTCGGATATTTTCATAACTAGTGATGATGAAAAGTTAATTCGTCTAACAGAAAAAACAGCTGAAGATTATGAGGGCTTTGTTCAAAAAGTTGATAAAATATATTTCGATATAAACGAAGGTCGATTACTTATTTTTCTTGATAATGATTTCGTGAGTAAAAGAGGAGCAAAAGCTATTGCTAAAAAAGCAAAAGAAGATGAAGTTAAAAAATCAATTTCTGAATTATTTGAATAATAAATATAAAAAACAAGGACTAGCAATAAAGCTTGTCTTTTTATTTTTATCATAAATTTTTTATTTTATTGTTGACAAAGAATATTTTCTGTTGTATAATAAATTTAGAAATTAAGGAAAAGGTGATAAACAATGAAATTGACAGTAAGAGAAACAAAGAAAGCAATCAAAAATAATCAAACAGTTAAATTTACTCTTGAGCGTAATAATGCAAGAGAGCTCACTTCTAATAAGAAATATTACAAACGCTATGTAAAAGCAATTGTAAAAACAGTTAAATCTTTTTATCCAGCATTAGATTCATCATATATTTTATCTGAATTAGAACGCTACGAAATTCTACCAAACATTTCACGATTTGATGAAGAAGGTTATTTAATTCGTTATGGTAAACAAAGATATGTTACAGCACAAACATTTGAAGTAAGTGATGATAAAATCTATTGGGTTAAATTCGATTATAATGATGATTACTTTATTGTTGACGAATATCTTGGAATGAAATTAGATAGTGATGTTGCGGTATCTGACCCATTCACAAATCACTTTGCAATCTTAGCAAATGACCCAAATGTATTATTCCATGTTACAGATGAAGAATTGTTACCATTATTCTTAAAACTTTCAATGAAATCAAATGGAACATTTAATATTGCTGTTGATGAAAGTATTTTTGCTGGAACAAAATCTAAAATGATGAGTCTTGATAAACAAAATTTTGTTCGTAAAGAATACGCAGAAGAAATAAAAACTATTCAAAATAAAATTGTTGAAGCAAATAAAGTAATCACACCACTTTATGAAGAATTGACTACAAAATTCAATGACAAAGTAATCAAATCTCAAAAAGTTGTTTCTAGTAAAGTTGTTAGAGCTTCTTTTAATGAATTGAGCGAAAAATTCCATAAAGAAATCTCTAAGAAATTAGGATTGAATTTGGGTTACTATTCTGTTGCATTAAGTTCTGAAATTCGTTGGCCACAAGAAGATGAATACGGCGGAGCATTGTATCGTGAATATGATGGTACAATGTGTGTTCAATCTGATTTAGCAGACCGATACATTGAAAAGAATTATTCTAAAGAAATTAAAGCAATCAAAGCTGAAATTGACAAACTAAACAAGAAATTGGGTGCAAAATCACCAATCCAATTTGAAATTTCTTATGGTGTTTCTGTCGGGGATAAAACTTCTAACATTTATGCAGCTATTTCATTAAAGAAATTACCTGAAGAAATTGATGCTAAATACTTCAACAAAATGGAAAAATTATTCAAATAAAATTATTTTGTTGCTTTAAAAAGAAAGTCATAAATGGGCTTTCTTTTTTTGTTGATTTTTTATCAATTTTATTATATAATATAACAAAACAATACTGAAAGGCTGATACAATGAATACTATTATAGAGAGCAAAAGCAAATTAGATGAATTAGTACAAGAGGGGTATAAAATCATTTATCCTAATTCTATTGATGGTTTAGATTTTGAAGTTGAGATAGTGCAAAAACATCAATTTTCCGGCTCTACAATTTTAAATCCTATAAAAACAAATTGGGAATGTAAGGCTTTGAATTTTTATGAGAAGTTATTTAAATATAGAGGTTTTTTATTTCTAATGCCTTATCATTTTGACATGACTTCTGTCCGGGAATATACTTTACACTTTAATAAAGGTGAAGTTGGTAAAGATTTTAACTTAAAACGGATTAGTGTCGTTTCAGACAACCGCAATTCACACCCTTATGCTGAATTTTATGAAAAGATTAACTACATTTTATTCAATCCCCCAAAAAATAGTTTAGCTTTCTATGTCGATGATAATTTCAAATCATCTGCAGCTAAAAGAGCAGAAGTAGAGAAGAACAAAAAACAAAATCTTGAAAGCAAGCTGGAAGAAGATTTGCAGTCATTATTTGATTAAAACTACAGCGCTAAACTGTTTTATAAAATAAATGCTATTGAAAACAATATAAACTGACTCAGAACTGCTTATACTGGAACTCAGATACATTTAAAATCAAAAGAATAGATTTAAACTACTAAATATAGAAAAGGAAATGAATTATGAATTATATTACTGAAGAATTAAAGGAAGAAAAAGACTCTGTATTGGAATATTATCTCGAAAGAGATTATAAAGTAATTTATCCTAACAAAAATATAAAAATTCAATTAAAACGAAAATATGACGATTCAACAAGTCGCCATATTAGAACTGGTCTAGGCTGTTGGAAATTGAATTTATGGGACCGCCTCTTTACATATAGAAATGATTTATTTTTAAAACCCGGTAACTTTGGCAAAAATTATAGTAAGACTGAATTGATTATAAGTAGAGATAACTTTTCGGGTTCTTTTAATTTGGGAAAAGATGTGTACATTGAATCAGATGGGAATGTCGTTTCAGAAACCTTATTTTTGGAAAAAATTAAATATATTTTATTTTATCAAGAGGCAAAAAAAGTCGTGATTTTCACTGACAATAATTTTAAAACAAAAGCTGCTAAAAAACATGAAGAAAAAATAAAAAATAAAAAGCAAATAGAAGAAGAGCTTGATTTAACTTTTAATTAAAAATAAGCAACTCTAAGCTGTTTTACTGTAAAGTCGATACATTTATCGAAAATCAGTTTTAACTGTTTTGGCGTTGCTTATATGACGATATAACAATCCTTAAAATGAAAGCGAGCATTTAGAAATATGAATGAAATAGTTTCATTAGCAAAAGAAAATGAATTACAAGATTATAAGTTAATTTATCCTAACAATAAAAATTTAAAAGTTAATTTTACAGATAATTATACAGTTGCTAGACTAATCACAGGTGGGGATAGTAATGAGTTAAATCTTTTGGAGAGATGGTTCAATTTAAATAAATTGTTTATTACTGAAGATGTTTATCAAACATTTAGACAGGCGCTCAAACTTGACATAAGACACTTGAATTTGGAGTTCTTTTCAGAAGATAATAAGCCCATAAAATACTTTTCATTAAAGGAAATGAAATTAACAAATTCAAAGTTTGAAGAAGTTAAAATTTCCCATGTTAAACGAATAAAAGAAATTTACTTTAATGAGAATTTAGGAGCTATTGTTATAGTAATAGATGAAAGCTTTTGTTCAGCTTATGAAAGACAAGAGTTAAAAGCTATAATTAAAAGGCAAAATGAATTAAAAACTGAAAAGGCTGAAAAAGAAAGTTTATTAAAAGATGTAAAAGATTTGTTAAAATGAAAGGATTGAATATGAATGAAATAACTTTAAATAAAACAGAGCAATTGCTCAAAGATGGATACAAACTTATTTATCCTAACAATTTCGGACTAAACTTGAGCATGAAATCAAATGAACGTATAACCAATAACAATATTATTTATAAAATAGGAATTGCTTTTGACGGCTTTAGAATTATTGAGGGGTTTAAAAATAGAAATAAATTGTTTTTATCAGATAGAATTTATCATGAAATATATAAACTGGAAAATGACAATTATAGAAATAGAAATCCATTAGTTCTATTTTTTGAAGAAAAAAATGGAACTAAAGCTATTGGAGCTAAGATAACTCATATAGAGGTTCTTGATGAAAAAGGTGAAGAAATTCCAAAATTAAGTTGGGTAAAGAGAATTAAAGAAATCTACTTAAATAAAGACAAGTCAAGTCTTGTAATCCTTATTGATGAAAGTTTTCAATGGGCTGACGAGAAAAAAGAAAATTTAGAAAAAGAAAATCAAAAGAAAAAGAAAGAAACCTTAGAAAGTAAAGTTGATTTATTATTAAAATAAAGGAGTAACAATATGCTATTTAAATTAAAAGATACAGAAGTACTAGAAATTACCCCAATTTATAAAGATGAACACTATGAAGAAGGCTGGTGCGAAACTTGTGGCGGAGAATGGGTTGAAGCAGAAATTGAAATCGAAATTGTTTTTAGCGATTTAACTTCATATATTTACAGAAATAATGATAACGCTGAAATTAAATCAATTACTACAGTTATTAACTATCTATTCACTCACTTAAATGAATTTCCAAACATGACTAAAGATGAGTTTATTAACCATATTAAACATCATCTTGATGAAGATTTCAAAGACTATAAAGAGTAAAAGATGAATAATATTGCTCAAAACTTTAAAGAAAGCTTATTAGTTAATGATTGTAAATTGGTTTACCCCAATCACAAAAAGATGAATGTTATGGTATTTGCTAAAAGAATAGAGGTCAGAATATTTGCTAAAAAATTTTTTAGTTTGATTAAGAAAGCCCAAAATATAGAACAATTGACTCCAATTCAAAAAATTCTTCATTGGGGACAATTGTTTTTGACTGAAGAAAGCTACAAATATATAAAAGACCTCAAAAAAGATGATATTCTGGTTAAATTTTTCAATAAAGATGGTTTTGAAGAAAAATTTGTTTTCTCAACTGTTAAGATTTATGATGAAAAGTGTGCTCCATATTATTCATTATATCCTAAGAAAATTAAAGAAATTTATTTGAATTTTAGCTCAAAAAGTGTTATAATCATTTTAGATGAAAAATTCAAGACGAAGAAAGAAAAAGCTTGGATTAAAAAGGATAAAAAGAAAGGTGACTTTACAAAGAATTTAGAATCTTTAATAAGTTAAACAGTGAAAGGAATGCCTCTAATGAAATTAGATAATAACATTTATGATAACAATACAGTATTTGACACAAACGAAAAAGAAATTTTTAATGGTAATTTTAAAGAGCTCAAAGACTTCATGCTAAATACTTTCAATTTCAAATTGACTGATAATGAAAAAATGGAAGATTATGAGGATTTTAATGGTCGTGAGTTTAAAATTCAAATAGGAATCCATATTGACCCAGAATTTCTTAAATCATTAGAAGCTGCGGCTAGTGCAGAAGCAAAACTAGAAAAGATTTATAATAAAGTTTTTGGTAAATTCACAATTGATGAAATTGTAAAGATGATTAAATCAAGAGAAGTTTTAAACTTTACGGAACAATTTGTAGATGAAATTCCAAAAAGCTTTGATAATCCATATGAAGCAAATTATTTTATCTTTGATAGCGTTGAAGCATTTATTGATGTAGTTGAATCTCAAACTTACTACAAACATTTAGAAAATGGTGGTATTATTATTTCATTCCCACCTAACACTGATTTGAACTTTGAAGATTTTATGTTCACTACTGAGTTATTCGCAGCTCATGAGAACAATGAATATTATATTTTTGAAAAGATTAGTGGGCAAGGGGAAACATTCTATCACATTTACAACATTAAAGACGGTAAGTTGTCAGAAAAGGTTTGGAAAGAAGTTATTGAATATAGCAAAGCCCTAAATGAACTAAATGAAAAATACAAGGGGAAAGTAAATGAAGCAAATTAAAAGTTATATGTTTGAAGCTGATGATACTCTCTATTATGTTGATAAACAAGGTGAAGTTTATTATTTAGAAATAACAGAAGATTTACTTAAACCACAATCAGAAATGCCTATTTCATTCTTTGATAATTATGTTTTCAAACCATATTCTCCAGTAACTGTTTATGACGATTTTGGTCGCTTGTGGTTATGGTCAGCTAAAGGACAATGGACTGGAGCTGGTATGGGTTCAAGTTTTAATGTTGAATATTCAAGTAAAGTTGCTGATGTATTCCTTACTGAAGAAGAAGCTATTGAATTTAGTAAAGCACGTAAATTGAGTAATGAAGAAAATGCGTTCTTTGATACTTATTCAAAAATTCAAATCAAACACGCTATTTCAAACAGAGTTTTAGACTCATTATCATTTACAAAATATTCATTAGTTGAATTGCTTAATCTAGTTAATATTTATAGAAGCGAAAATACTCCAATCAAAGTTACTGTTGTAGATTATGACGGAAATGAAATTACATGGGCTGAAATTGAAAAAGAATTAGAAAGATTTTCTTATAGAAAGATTTTATAAAATGAATTATTTAAGTATTTGTCAAGAATTAGAAAATTTGAAAAGTAATATTAAAGATTATGAATTAGAATTAAACAGAAAGAAAGCTAGAGTAACACAATTAGAAGAATATAAAAAACTAATTGAAAAAGGCGATAAACCTGTTTATGTGGAAGCAAAAGATTTAATCAAATTAAAAGACCCTATAATTATGTTGCTTAAAAGTGAAATGTACTTTAAGGAATTGAAGCGAGTTTTATTAGGTAATTACAAATCTTTGCTTAATAATCCAGTTACAATTGAACAAGGGAGTTGGGGAACTTTTGACCTTAAAGTACAATCAATAAATTGGAGTAATAGAGGTGAAAGTAAAGCAATTTTCCATAAGGATTTAACAGATGATTATTTTGCTGAATTACTCTTAGAATTAAATAAATTAGATAACTTTAAAATTGAAATAGAAAAACAAGAATTAACAAAAATACAAAATAACCAATTTTCAGATTGCACGGCAGTTGGGGATTTTGATTATGGTGCTCTAAAAGGTATTACTAAATTTAAAGTAGCTAAATTTGAAAAAGTACTTCAATTACTTAATTTTCCTAAAGTGATAGAAGTTGTAAATCGAGTGCAATATGTCTTTAATGAAAAAACTAAAGAATATGAACTGAAATTTTACAAGCTTAAAGATGAATAAATTAAAATAGGGGGAAGTTCATGTGAAAGAAACAGTAATTGAAAACAATTCTCAAGTAAAGTTTTTATTAACATTAAGAATTGATAAAGATACTGATTTACTTACAAACAATTGGATTGATGAAAGTTTTGAGTACTTGGCTAGAGGAGCAAATGCAAAACATCAAGATTATGATAAAACTTTAATTTTAATTATCAAACGAGGCTTAGGCAAGTTAGAATATATTATTGATAATTTGACTTATGAATATGTAGGTAAAGGAAAGAATATAAAAGTTAAGCAACTTGTTTTAATTACTAGTGATAACAAAAAAGAATTAAAAGTAATTTTTGAAAGAAGATTATCTATCCAAGAAAAGATTTTCAATTATTTAAAAGAAATGACTAATCGAGCTCTAAAATCACACAAAGAAAAAAGAGCAAAATTAAAAGAATTTAACCAACAAGAATTGGAAAATATTATTAAGAATAACACTCAAGAAAAGGAAGATTTTAACTAATCTTTCTTTTTTGTTTGACAACTTAATCTTTTTATAATACAATAGAAATATAAATAAAAAGAGGTAATAAACAATGAAAAATTATATGGATATTGTCAATGCTGAAACTGAATTGTTGAAAAAGAAAAGGAAACTTGAATTAGATTATGAAAACGAAATGAAAGCTATCGAAAAACGATTAGCTGAATATGAAGAATATAAAAACGATTTTAAAAATGGTAACGGAGATTGGGCTTTAGCAAAAGAATATGTAACTCTATATAAACCATTTAATCTTTTAAGAAGATTTGATACTTTCATTCCTAAATTAAAAGATGCTCTAAAAGAAAATTGGCAACTAATGCTTGAAAAAGATTTGCTATTGTTAGATGAAGCAAATAGCATGACTTATAGAGTATTTGCTAAACTTGTTGATAAGAATAAATCATACAATTACCCTAAATTAGGAGAAGTACAATTCTTAGAAAATACACCTGTTGAATATTTTGAAAAATTATATATGGAATTAGATGAAGTTAATTACAAGTATCTTAAAAATGTACAAGGTATAGAGTATTGTAAAAATCTATCAAAAGACCCATTCCAAAATTTGAGAGAGTTAAATTATATTTGGTCATTTAAACTAAAAACAAAAGAGTATGATTATACTAAACTTGTGAAATTACTTAATTTTCCACAAGAATTTAGTTGCTATGGTTCAAAGGGCGAAGAAGTAAGATACAAGTTAAATGGTACTTCTTATGATTTGTATATTTGGGACACTGATAATAAAGTATGGGCAAATTATAAAGAACTTGTTGAAACGGAGTAATTAAAATGAGAGAAACTTATCTAACTTCAAGGGAACAAGATTATCTAAAACTTGAAGAAGAATTAAAACAAGACGAGCAAAAAATCACAAAATTTAATTTTACTGATGAAAGCACAATCTTTTTACCAGATGAAACAGAATTGAAACTTGAGAAAGTTGATGGTAAATACAAACCAATTGATTTTGATTGGTATTTATCACCTGAAGAAATTACTAATAAAAATATTATGGAACCGAAATATGGTGGAACTTGGATTGACAACAAATTCATTGAAAATAAAGAATACAAATACTTTATTACTGAGTTTGCGGCTCTAGTTGATAGCATTTAAGAAAGGTTATGAAATTATGATGAAATACAGCAACATGGAAGAATTAAAACAGATTTTGACACAATCTGAATTTATTAAAGCTCCATATAAAGCAAATTTTAATTTTGATGAAGAATTTAACGAGGTAACAATTCAAATCCTATTAGATGATGAAGTTAAATATGAAAAATCTTGTCATATTCTTGGTATGCCAGCACTTCTTAAAAATATTACAGACGAAGGTTATCCTATTCTTATCAAAAAGGTAAAACAATATGATTCAACGTTACCACTAGAAAACATTGGTCAAATTCACTTGGAAGAAGAAGTTATTTTTACTGACCCTTGTTACAGACCAAATGAAGTTAAGAATAATAAAACTAAGGTTAAACCTGGTGTATGGAACATTTCTTATGCACAACTTGGTATTTACTCAAATCGACCAGAGTATTTAATCTTATCTCATGAATCTTATAAAGAAACGCCTAAACGATTAACAAAATTACCATTTACTATCGGTGTTGACTCCGGCCAATTAGGAATTACAAATGCTTCAGAATATGAGGATATTTATAGCCGTAACGCAGAAAGATGGTATGACTTTATCTGTGAAAAAACATATAGACACGTTGAAAAGGAACTTCCACCCGGTTATAAAAAATTAACAAGAAAATACAAAGCTGTAGATATATTGTTTTCAAAACTTATTGCTATGCAAGATAAAGAATTACTTAGTTCAATTGATAAACTACGTAAGCAAATAAAGGAAATGGAATTAGAATTGAGAGACTTCTATCCAAATATTCCATATTACACTCATTTGTTTAATGATAAGAACAATTATCTCGATTTATCCTTTGAACCTTATGTAACACATAATGCTGTTTGGTCTAGCACTGCATATGGTGATGGTGTTTATCCAGTCAAAGTAGCAAGAAATAAAAATAAAGAAATCGTTTATATTAAAATAGACATGAAATAGGAGATTATAGAATATGACAAAAAATTTACAAATGACACAAGCAGAGTATCATTCTTTAGAACAAAAATTAGAAGAACTTAAATTAGTAAAACGACCTGAAATTATTGAACGTATCAAAATTGCTCGTTCTTACGGGGACCTTTCAGAGAACTCTGAATATGAAGCAGCTAAAGACGAACAAGCCTTTCTTGATACAGAAATTGCTAAACTAGAAGAACGATTACGCTCTGCTCAAATTATTAACATTACCGATACTCAAGAAAATATTGTAAGTATCGGACGAACAGTAAGAGTATTAGAATCAGATACACAACAAGAAGTAACTTACAAAATCGTAGGTATTTCTCACGCTGACGCTTTCGAAATGAAGATTACTCAAGAATCGCCAATCGGTAAAGCATTGTTCGGCCACACAATTGGAGATACAGTTCATGTTTATACTCCAGTGCCACAAGAAAGCTATGATTTAACTATCCTTGATGTCACTTACTCAGAAGAATAAAACTGATTTTAAGGGTTGTTATATCGTCATATAAGCAACGCTAAGACTGTAAAATCTTAGTTTCGATAAATGTATCGACTTTACGAAAAAACAGCTTAGAATTGCTTATTTTTCCATATAGAAAAGGGGTTTAAAAATTGGAAACAAGAGCAACAAAAAATGTATCAAGAAAGAAATTGCTTCTGAAGCGATTTCTAATAGTAATCTTAGTTATTCTATCATGTGGAGCAGCTTATTCTTATTATTTAGTGAAAAATGCTGAAACTAAATTAGAACAAACTTATAAACCGATTGAAAATCATGAAGAAAATAAAGTTATTGAAGCTACTAAACCAATGTCTATTCTTTTAATGGGAGTAGATACCGGAAATAACGAAAGAACAGAAACATGGGCTGGTAATAGCGATAGTATGCTTGTTATGACTATCAATCCAAAAACAAAGAAAACAACTATTACAAGTTTAGAACGGGATATACTTACTGAAATTGATTATCAAGGCGAAACAATTCAAGCTAAATTAAATGCAGCTTATCAAATGGGCGGAGTTGATTTAGCTATTCCTACTATTGAGAAAATGCTTAATATGAAGTTTGACCATTATTTGTTAATCAATATGAATGGCTTAGCTAAATTAGTCGATGCTGTTGGTGGAATTGATGTTGAAAATAAATTAGGGTTCCCTATTACTATTCAAGACCAAGAACCAGATAACCAAATTGTAATTGGAACTGGAAAACAACACTTAAATGGCGAGGGAGCATTAGTTTATTCAAGAATGAGATACCATGACCCAGAGGGTGATTACGGTAGACAAAAACGCCAACGTGAAGTTATTCAAGCTATTATTTCTAAAATGATTTCATTTGATAGCTTAGGCAATTATTCTGAAATTCTTGAAGCAGTGAGCACGAATATTCAAACAGACATTCCATTAAATTCAAGCAATATGATGAATTTATTAGGTTATAAGAGTAGCTTGAATGATATTGAACAATTCCAACTTGAAGGTGATGATGCTACTATTGCTGGTATTAGTTATCAAATTGCTAAAGCAGATAGTTTGTTAGAAATTCAAAACAGAATTAGAGAAGAACTTGGCGAAGATACAGTAACTAAACTAAAGACAAATGCAGTTATAAATGGAAGTACAAGTCATAAAGATTTAGATGAACCTAAAAGTGTAAATACTGATGATGATGATTCATATTTTACTTACAAGAAAGAAGAATAAGAATGATTTTAAGATTTCAAGTGATTGAGAAAGAAAAAGGAACTAAAGTGATAGATTTTGAATTTAATAGCATTTATAAAGCCCTTGATTTTCTTATGAAAGGTAGGCCATTATCTGATTTCAAATTTGATATAAGTCAATACTTGCTTTACACAAGAGGTAATATTGACAATATAGTCTATCAAGTAACTTTGCTTGATGAAACGGGTAATAATATTAAATTTGAAAATATTCCTTTAGAAATTAAAATTATTTATAAATATATTAACAGAGAACCAATTATTGAAAAAATCTGTACAGAAGAAGAAATACTTTGGAAAGTTCTAATCGAATTAGATGAGCTATATCCAAGAACATATTTCTATGAAGTATTCAACAAATTGCCTGTAAAAAGAGTGGCCTAAAAACCACTCTTATTTTATTATGGTTGACTTTTTGTAAATCTTGTTATATAATACAATAAGAAATGAAAGAATAAAGGAGTTTTTAATTTGAAGAAAATAATTATTTTAGGCGCTATGTTATTTAACTTTACCCACACAACAGTTCATGCAGATTCACCAACTATTCAAGATTCTGCTAAAGGAGAACTGCTATCTGATACTTCTGTTTCAACATTAACAGAATACAAAGAAAAAATTGCTAAACTATCAGAACTGACAACAAAAGAAAAAGAAGATTTCTTTAAGGAACTTTATCAAGCTTCATCTAAAAATGATTTTGAAAAAGTTCTAAAGAAAGCTAACTCAAAAAACAATCAACACGTTATCGAAAAACAAGAGAAAGAAAAAATTGCTAAAGAAAAAGCAAAAGCAGAAAATGATAAAAAGCCTATGCAAGTGTTTGAAATTACTGCTATCTATGAATCTGGTAATCGAAACCCTGGAGCTATCTTAGGAACACTTGAAGATGGTGCTGGAATGAATTACGGAACTTACTCATTGACTCAAAGATACACAATGAAACCTTATTTAGAATTTTTAAATAAAAATTATCCTGAGCTACGCTCTCAATTAACAGGTGAAATTAACTCTGATGAATTTAATGCTTCATGGAAAACATTAGGAGAAAATGAAACAGAAAAATTCAAAGCTTCTCAAGCACAATATATTTTTGAAACTAATATTATGCCAGTATTAGAAAAACTTAAAAAAGAAACTGGAGTAGATTTTCTTGACGGAACTCACTCAATTGGTTCTGTTGGAATGATTTCAGGTATGATTCATAATGCTGGTCACGCATGGTATTCAATTATTAAAGATGCTGCCATTACAATTAAAAATGAATCTTCACAATTTGATGATAAAGCATTTATTGAACGTATTGGTGGTTGGGTAAGAGATAATTACTCTGGAGTATATTCTCAATCAATTCGTAATAGATACTCTAAACAAACACCAAAAGAAAAAGAACGTACAGAACTATTTACTTATATTAAGAAAGAAAATCTATAAAAGGAGTCCAAACTATGCTTAAACAAAAAGGAAATAAATTTTATATTGGAAAACAAGAAGTAATTTTGCTTGCTATCTATTTGCCTGATTTATTTTTAGAAAAACCACAAGATAATTACTTTTATTTTAATCCAAAGAACAATAAATTTGAAATGGTATGTGATAATAGTTTTGCTTATTTTGCTTCTCAAGTATTTTATGATAGCAATTTTATTATTTTGGCTAAGTCTAAAAAATCAGATAAAGTTAAGCTAATTCAAGATAAGACTTTCTTGTTTAAGTATTTTTCTGACACAATGGATAACAATGAAGACCGCCAAATCTTTTTAGAATATGGAAAAGAAGAAATTGATAAGATTCATGCTTCATATGAAAATATGAAAAGACTTCTTGCTGGAGTAGGAGCTGGATTATTTGAACCTGAACAATATATTGCACAATGGTTACAGAAAGAATACGGGGAAGATTTAATCTTTAGTATTACTCCAAATGGCTATGGTTATCTATTAAAAATTCATGAATATAATAAAGCTTCACAATATTTATATAGCTTTAATTTCAATAAAAATTGGAGAAAGAAAAGAGTTACAACCGAGCTAAATAATTTGAAGCATGACAGAACTTTTCTAGGTGCAATTCGTTTGTCATTAGAAAGTATAGAAAATCAAAAAATAGAACAAATCGTAGAAAAAGCAAAAACAATTTTGACTGATTGTAATATTGGAAAACTTAGTGACCCAGTACGCCAATACATGAATAATGAAATCATTTTTACTGTTTTAGTAACATTAGATAAAGATAATCATATTCTGTTTAAATTTAATCAAGATTTATATTTAAAGCAAATTAAAAAATCAATCAGAAATAAGGGGACAATGGAAGTGATTGACGGCATTCCATATACAAAGCCAAATGAACATAAAGAATCATTTGCAGACATTAACTATAAAATCAACTTGGAAGAAACTGACAAATGGTTACCAATTTTGGATAATTTGTAAAAATAGTTTCATTCCTTGTTGACAATTCAATTATTTTATTATATAATATAACTACAAATCACAAAGGAATGAGAACTATGAATCTATTAAAACAATATAAAGAATTACAACGAACAAACTTATCAAAAGATGGCGATATGCAGTTAGGTATCGCTTATAAAAAAGAAAATGGATTGACTACAGTAAAATACCTTCATGGTGGAGTAGACTTTAATAATCCTTTGTATAAACAAGCTCGTGGACTAACATTAGATTTGAAAGGAAATGTAATTCTACGAGGATTTGAAAAATTCTTTAACTGGAAACAATTAACTGAATATGAAAACTATTCAAAAGAATTTAAAAAGATTTATTCAGAAGTAGAATATATTCCTAATCATAAGTATAACTTCTACGAAAAATTAGACGGTTCGCTAATTCTCTTGGCAGAACATAAAAAACGTTTTGTAGCTGCAACTACTTCTACATCACATAATCCATATACTCAAGCTGCTCTTAAATGGTTCTATCAAAAAGAAAATTATAGAGAATTGCTTAACTATCTACGAGTTAAAAATATTACATTAGCATTTGAATATATTTCAATCAAAAACCCAATTGTAATCCATTATACTCATACTGATTACGTTTTGATTGGAGCTCATGAAAATAAAACAGGTAAACGTTACTCACAAGAACAATTAAACAAAATTGCTAAACGTTTTGGATTTAACCAACCAAAAGTTTTCCAATACACTTTTGAAGAAATCCAAGAAGTCATGAGCAATGCTAAAGATATTGAAGGCTTCGTACTAGAAAATACTCATGGAAAACTTATTAAATTCAAAACAGATGAATGGTTCCGATTAAAAGATTACTACGGTATCTTCTTTGGGCCACTAACAAATGCTAAAATCTCTACAATCATTGAAAGCTATCTTGCTGATGAAATTGATGATTTAATCGCTGTTGAACAACAACACGAACACTACAAACATTTAGGATTGCTTGACACTACTTTAACTCATGCTAAATATTTTGAAGATGAAATTCAAAAAGCTTATAAAGCTACAAAACATTTATCAGATAAAGAACTTGGCTTGACTTGGGAAGATTATATGGAATCATATGCTTTGCCATGTGTATTCAATATTAGAAAAGGTGTTGATTGGAGAACACAAAGAAAAGGCGAAGGCCCTATGACACTAGCATTATTAGTTCAAACTAAGATTAAACAAGAAAGAGAAGAGGAAGAATTATATGGACCAAATTATTAACAACATGAGATACACTGATACTCATGTATATTTCTTTACGGACCAAGCTCCGTTTTCAAATTTTTATAAAACAAGATTTTACTATAAAGGATATAGCTTGCAATTTTCAGAGCAAGGCTTTATGATTGAAAAAGCATTGTTATTTGATAAGAGTAAAGCAAGTCAAATTGCTTATGAAACTCACCCTTATCAAGTTAAAATGCTTGGCCGTAAAGTAAGAAATTACAACGATACTAAGTGGAATGAAGTTCGCTATGATAAAATGGTGGAAGTGCTTCGTGCCAAATTCTCACAAAATGAAGATTTGAAACAAATCTTACTTGAAACAGGTGATAGAATCTTAGTAGAAGGCTCTCCTTACGATAAGATTTGGGGTGTCAAAATCGACTGGAAAGATGATAAGATTCTTGATGAAATGAATTATAAAGGATTGAACTTGTTAGGTAAGGCACTTATGCAAGTTAGAAATGAGCTTAAATAGATTTTAAGGGTCGATATATCGTCACTAGTGAAATGCTAAGACAGTCAAAACTGATTTTCGATAAATGTATCGACTTTATGAAAAAACAGCTTAGAAACAGTTTTAAAGAGAGTTACTAAATAAAGCAACTCTCTTTTAAATTTGACTTTTTAGCCAAGATATTGTAAAATAAAATTTAGAATAAAAATAAAATAGTAAGGGATAAATATGGAAGATAATAAAAAAGAAATTGAACAACTATCTCGGAGAGAAGTTTTTAAAATGACTTTAGAAAAGAAACGCAAAAAACGTAGCAAACGAGCTAATATTATTCTAACACTTATTACTGTTGGAATTATTGGTGGAATTGCTATCGAAGGTGTGAATCTTTTGTCAATCTATAATAGTAGCAAAGCTTGGCAAAAACAATCCAAAACACCTATTGCTTCATTAGAACCTTATATGCTTTATCTAAGTCAAGAGGATATGGATAATCTTTCAGAATATACTTCAAGATTAAGTACTATCTATGATAGCAATAAAGGAACATTTGCTGAGGGAATTACTCAAAATGATTTAGACGAACTAAAGAAAGAATTTGATAAACTAGCTCCGTCATTACAAGAAAAAGAACAAGAAAAATATAAATTAGTAAGTAATATGTGGAGTATGAAATCTGACTATGACGCTATGTGGAATAAAGAACATACTGCATTACTAGATTCTACTACTCCTCAAACAGTAAGTGATTATGTTGATAAACACTGGAAAATCATGGACTCTTACTTAGAGAATGATGCAATCCAAAAAGAATGGCTAATTAACACTTATAACGAATTGAACAAATTAAAAGATGATACAGCTACTATTTCTGCTTTATTCAATATGTTTAATTCAACATTTGATGTTTCAGACAAAAAGATTATTGTTAAGAAAGATGTAAGTTCATCTTCTATTGCAGAATGGAGTAATACTAAAGCAGCTCTTAACTTTAGTTGGCCTGTTGTATCAAATTATATGACTGAAATCATTAACAACTCAACTAAGATTTTAGAAAAACATGACAAAGCTATCAATCTTTACTCAGAATATAGTAAAGCTGCTGAAAGCAAAAACGCTTTTGACACTTGGAGTAAAACATATTCACAATATAATAATAGTATGATTAACTTGCCTAATTTTGTTGGAAAAGACATTGAATCAGTAAAAGCTTGGGCTAAAGAAAATGGAATTACTCTTATTATTAACAAAGTAGAAGATTCTGCTAAGAAAGATACTGTACTTTCTCAAAACCCAACTAATTCTGATTACTCTAAGATTTTAAAGGGTAGTGCGTTTACTGTTAATATTGCTAAAGAAAAAACAACTACTACTGAGTCAAAAGATAAAGACAAAGAAAATAAAAAAGAAACAACAGAATCAACAACTAAGGAGAATAACTAATGAAGTTTTTAAAAAAGATTATGAAATTTATTTTAAAGCTCTTTAAATGGAGTTTAATATTAGGATTTATCCTTGCTCTTGTTGGTTTCTTAGCTGGAACTATTTATAGTGCAGGTGTAATCAAACAAACTCCTAAAATTACTGAAGAAATGATTACGAAAGCAACAGGTGGAACTACAAATATGTACGATTCAACTGGTCAAGTAATCTATTCTGATACTGAACATAGACGGGACTATATTCGTTATGATGAAATTCCAAATAAATATATTGAGCTATTACTCGCAACTGAAAATAAGAATTATTGGAATGAAAAAGGTTGGTCATTTGAAGCTATCCTAGCTGCAATTAAAAGCAAAGGTGCTCGTGGTGGTTCTACTATTGAGCAACAACTTATTAAAAATCTTGTATTCTCAAGTGATGTTAAAGATAGAACAATTGATAGAAAGATAAAAGAGATTTGGCTTGCTTCTCAAATGGATTTAAACTTTGATAAGAAACAAATTTTAGAATGGTATATTAACTTAATCAATATGGGTGAAGGCTCTTATGGAGCAAATACTATTGCTATTACTTATTACGGTCAAAGTTTGAAAGATTTAACTGGTGATGATGCAGTAACATTATCTAAATTAGCTACAATCGCTGGATTAGGACAAGCTCCATCAGCTTACAATCTATATGATAATCCCGAATTAGTAGAAGAACGAAGAAATATTGTTTTACTAAGTGCTCTTAATAATAATAAGATTACTGAAGAACAATATGAAGAAGCTAAAAAAGTTTCAATTCAAGAGGGCTTGAAAGAGCGTTATTGGAGAAATGGAACAGTGTTAGCACAAACAAAAGAACATAATGCTTATGTAACTTCTGCTCTTAAACAAGTTCAAGAATTGGGCTATGATTTAGAAAAAACACCAATGCAAATCTATACTGCTTTAGACCCAAATGTTAACTCACAAGTAAAATCTACCTTTGATAATTTTTCTGGGTATAAAGATGATGAAGAACAAATGGCAGCTACTGTTATTGACCCTAATACAGGTTATGTATTAGCACAATATGGGGGAAGAAATACAGAAGCATTTGGTTTAAACAGAGCTACACAACAAACACGTAGTTCAGGTTCGTCAATCAAACCATTTGAAGATTACGGCCCTGCTATTGAATATAATGGCTTAGGAACAAATTATATTTTAGATTCTAGTCCTTATCTTTACCCAGGCACAAATGTAGTAGCACAAAACTTCGGTGGAGCAACTTATGGAAATGTAACTATGGCATTTGCTCTTAGAATGTCATTAAATACTCCAGCTATTCGTATCTTGAATAATGTTGTAGGTTCTAATAATGCTAAAAAGTTCTTAGCTGGAATGAATTTAGATACAGAAGAAACTTATGGAGATTCTACTGCGTTAGGATTAAATGTTTCTACTGAACAAATGGCAGCTGCTTCTGCAACTCTTGCTAATAAAGGAATGTATAAGAAACCGCAATATATTACTAAATTAGTATTTAATGATGGTTCAGAAAAAGAAATTAAATTCAATGCTACTAGAGCAATGAAAGAAAGTACTGCATATATCTTATTGAAAATGATGGCTGAAGTACCTAAATCAAATGGTACAGCTACTGATGCTATTATCAATCACTATAAGAGTTATTCTGTTAAAACAGGTACTGTTGGATATGGCCCAGAAGTTGGTTGGGCAACAAGCAACGATGCTTCTGATACTTGGGTAGTTGGAACAACTAAGAATGTATCTATTGCTATTTGGAATGGATATGATTCACCTAATGAATACGGACATAGTGTTGATGTTTATGCTCACTCACAACAAAGAATATTTAAACAATTGATGTTAGCAATGAATGAGGGCAAAGATGTAAGTGATTGGGAAAAACCTGATACAGTAACAAGCTCTGACCCAAATAATATGAAACCAACTGATGTCGATGCAAGTGCTTCTTATGTGAATAAGTATCAAGAACCTTACTTCACATTAGCAGACACTAGTGTTAAAGATAGTATCAATTCATATTACAAGAAAGATAAATTATTGAAAGTGGACGATGCTGGAGTAGAAAAATACAAAGTACCTAGCGATTATAAAGATGTTATTGATTGGCAAGCAAAAGCTAATGCAGATATGCTTAGATTATTTAATGCTTATCCTAACAATCCTTTATACCCAGCACTTATCAACAATAATGCTTATTATCAAGAACCATAAAAATAAAGGTAGCAATTTAATTGCTACCTTTTTATAAGTTATTTCCTAATATAATTTCTTTTCTTTCTAATTGAATTAGCTCCCCTATATTATCATTCATTAAGAATAAACATTTAGAACTAGGAAGCATTCCCTCTGAACTGAATATGTAATATTGATTATTGTATTCATAAAATGACTTAATTTCAGTGATTCTATTTTTATATACTACAAAAAGATTATAGCATTCTAATTCTTTATTATATTGTAATCTTTCAAATGGTAGATTATCAATATTAACAAAATAGTAATAATTTTGATTAGGAATTTTAGTTATAATTTTGAGTTCTAATCTTTTTAATTCTTTTTGTAATTCAATTTCTTTTAGATGAAGTTTAACTATCTTCTTTTTCTCTTTGTATATACTTCTTGATTCGCTATCAAATCGTCTTAATATTTCTTTATAATTATCAAGTGCTTCATTTTCTTTTTTAGAAAATTTTATTAAATCGTTAGTATAATCATGAGCAAATCGCTCTATATGTTTTGATTTTAAATAAGCAGGTACTTGATTATATCTTCCATTCAATATATTATCAACTGTTAGACTACCTGCAGTAATTTTCAAATTAGAAATTTCTCTAATATGACTAGCTAATTTCTCTTTATGTGAAATAATAAGCAATCTTTTTTCATTCAGAACATTTTCATACAATTGAGCAGCTTTTTGTCTAGCAAGCCATTCCTCTGATTGAAAATAACCCTTGACATAATTTTCATGTTTTTTTATAATAGTATCAATGGTAATTATATTTTGCTTTAAATCGTTTATTCTATTTTTAAGTGAAGTGTATTCTTTTAAATCTTCATCAAGGAAATTAGAATAACCTAATTGTTGAAATATAGTATCTTTAAAATGTAGCAAATAATATTTTGCTTCAGAATAAGAAGAAAAAAGAATATTATTAAAGACTAAACTATCATCAATAGAACCTTTATATATTTTAATGAGATTGGATTGATTCTCTATGTAGTATCTATTCATTCTATATTCTCCTATTAAAAGTGATATAAGAAATATCTAAAAAGTGAGGAATTTAAATGGAAAATAAGAAAAAAAGAGATTGGCTGGATTGGCTATTGAAAATTATAATTGTACTAGGAATTGTTGGTACAATTTATTTCGGATTTAGCCCCGCTAAGAATTACATGACTGCTAAACAAGAAGAAGCAAAAATTGAAGAAGTTGCTAAAAAAGTTGTAGAGAATACACACGATTACCCAGATGTAAAAGAAATCAAGAAATCAACAAATGAAGATGTAGTTGGTTGGATTAGAGTACCCGGTACTAATATTGATGAACCAATCCTACAATCTACTGATAATGAATATTACTTAAAACATTCATTAACTAAAGAAGAATTAGATGTTGGAAGTATCTTCCTAGATGCTAAAGCAAACTCTAATTATGATAATAACTTCAACTTTGTTTTTGGTCATAATACTTACATTGATAACAAATTTACTCAATTAAGAAAATTCTCTGACCCAGAATTTAATAAAGCTAATAAAACTTTCTATATCTTTACAGATAAGAATGAGAAAATTACTTATAAAATTATTGGCCAAGGTTTAATTCCACCTATTTTCCCTCTTTATACGGAAGATAATGTAAAATTAAGCTTAGATAATCTGACAGAATACCAAAAATATCTTAAAGAATTTACGGATATTACTCAAGAAAGTATTGAAGATATTCACGTTGATTCTAAAATAGCAGTTTTGACTACTTGTTTATCTTACAATAATTCTGATGGCCGTCAAATTGTAGTAGGATTAGAAGTTAGTCGTGAAAAATATTAAAATAAACGAAAAAATAAAAAGAAGTAAAATTCTTTTTATTTTTTTATTTTTTGTGTTGACAAACCAAAAATTTTCTTGTATAATGAATATATAAAATAAAAAAGATTTATGTGTTGACAAAAACATAAAAAAAGAATATAATGTAATTAAGAAATGAAAAGGGGGAAACTTAAAATGACAAACTATGAAGAAAAAATCGCTCAATTACTTGAACAATTAGAAAGCTTAGGTTATACAATTGAAGAAACACCAAGCAAATTCAGCCCTGGTTATTTAATCTTTGATGGAAATCTAATGGTTGCAGAAGTTTATAAAAGTGGTAGCTATCTTGTGTCAGACAAAGCTGATGAAAGTTTGCTTGAAATGGTAGCTAAACCATTCAAAAAAGTAGTAGATAAATAATAAAAAAGAAAACACGAAAGAGAGAAAAACAAATTATGAAAATTAACATTAACGGAGCAAAAGAAACAATCAACAACCATTCATTGAACGAACTTGCAGAAGTATTAGGTATTCACCGCTCAACAATCAGTTATTACCGTAGCGGCCGAGATTTTACTAAAAATCTTACTTTGAAACAATTGGCTACTCTAACTTCAATGAGTAATATTGATGATGAAAATACTATTGAAATTGATTCAAATATGGTTAAAATCTTCCATGACAACTTTGAGAAACATAATGATTTTTACCGTAGTCGTAATCTAACAGGTTATCAAGTTACTGCTAAGGAATATAAATTGTTGACTGAAGCTGCTCCATTATCAGTTGAAGAAATGACATTACCAATGTATAATGTTGTAATTGAGGCTGCAAAATTCTATCAATTCATTCTTAGTCTTGACCAAGATAAGATTTTGGAAAATCTAGTTCATCTTGCTTCGTTGACTGGTAAAACATACGGTGACCTTGCTGAAGAATATAACAAATCTAAGAACTACTTGCCAGGTATTATGACTCGTCATAATCAAGGTCGCTATATTACTACAATCACTCCAAAGACTATGGAATTGCTTTCTAAAATGCTTGGATTTGCTAATGTTGAAGATTTCAAACATGAGCTATTCAAACAAGAAGTTGTCGCTTAGTCATTGACTTCAAATTTTGAATTTGATATAATATAACTACCATAAAGAAAGAGGTAAATCATGAAGAAATATCCGATGCCTGAAGATAAGAAGGTTGACCCTACTAACGTTTCGGTTGCTTGCATTTTCTGTAACGACCGCTTCGAAGTTGAAGTTAATGCTTCTGATTTGATGAAGTGGAAGATGGGCGAATACATTCAAAATGCTATTCCTTATCAGAGTGCTGATGCACGGGAACTTCTGATTTCCCGAATCTGCCCTAAATGTTTCTAATAAGGGTTTATAAAACCCTTTTAAGGCCCCATAGCCAAGTTGGTTTAAGGCGTTGGACTGCAAATCCAAGAACGTGGGTTCGAATCCCACTGGGGTCTTTTTTATTTTTAAAAAAGAAAGTTGGTTAATTATGGATTTTGAAAAACAAAAATCAAAGAACTTTGATAAAGTGATGAAAGACTCAAAGAGTTTTATTGTTGCTCATACTGAATATTATGAACCCCAATATAGTACGGGTGGTGCTTCTGCAGCTCTTATCATTCCCGAAGATTACTTCAAAGTTGAAAACCCTATTACAGAATTAGATTTTTATGAAATTGAAGGTAAACATTCTTGTCTTACTTTTGATGTTTATACTAAACGTGGTCTTACTTTTGATGAAGCTCTTGAAGTGTATAAAGGATTTTCTGACACACGCTTCAATGATAACTTATGGGATTCTTATTTGGAAAAAGCTGAAACAACAGCTACTGAATATGATGAACGCTCTGTATGGGATGCTCTTTACTCATTCCAAGATGAAGCAAATAAAACTCCAACTTCAGAAATTAGAAAATTACAAGAAGCAATCAATCGTCTCAAAGCTGAAAATCTAACCGATGATACTCAACATAACAAAGATGTAAAAACTCTTCTAGCGCACCTCACTGAAAACAAAAAATAAAGATTAACAAAGAGCTATTCTGATAGCTCTTTTATTATGGAGTAAACCTATGAATGATTTATTAACAATACCTAACCTAATTATAGTTGTAACAACTGTTATTATTTATCTTTTAGTAGATAACATATTTCAAAAGATTATAGAGAAACACAATAATATAACTAATACTTTCCTAGCAAATACTTGTAAAATTATAGTAATACTTATAGGAATATTTGTTTTTTGCTCTCAATATCCAATCTTTGAAAAAAGTTTAAATTCCCTATTTACAAATAGTGCTCTTATCGTAGCTGTATTAGGATTTATTTTACAAAACACAATCAAAAATATTATAGCTGGCTTAATGCTTCTTTCTGCTGAAACATTCAAGATTGGAGATAGAATAAGAATGCCTGCTCAAGACATTACAGGTGTTATTGAAGAAATGACTCTAAGACATACAACTCTTAAACTTGTTACTAACGAAAGAGCTATTATTCCTAATTCAATTATGAATGAGTCTATTATTGTAAATAATGACATTAAAGAATCAATAACAAGTTACCCTATATCTATTCAAATTAAAATTGATAAAGATGTAAGTCTTGCTAAACAATTATTAGAAGAAGCAATAGAAGATAATCAAAATTTATTAAATAAAGAAAATTCAAAAGTGACTATATCTCATGTAACTGAAACAATAGTAGAATTGAAAGCTCTTATATGGACTAAGGATATTGAAACAAGTTTTGAAGAATTATCTAATTTAAAATTAGAAGTAATTAAAAAATTTCAAGAAAATAACTTATATGATTAGCAAAAAGGAATAATATAACTATGAATATAATTTTTATATTCAATAAGTAATTTTGGAGATTCCGAGCCTCACTGGAAGTTTTATATTTTGGAGACTTCGTGCCTTACTGAAGAATGCCTGAGCCAGGCAATAAAGAATAACTTAGAAGATTTTCTAAGTTATTTTTTAGCATTAAAAACTATTATAAAACAAAAACGTTTTCATAACTTGTCTTATAATAGTTTCGCTCTTAGAGTATCAAGGAAGTAGAATAATATAACTAGATATGATATAATAATCGAAAAGGGTTACACTTTAGATAACCTAAAAGAAAACGAGGTGCTTTTTAATGAAAAAAGTTATTGATGAAGCAATTTATCGTAAAGCTTGGGAAGGCTTCAAAGGAAATTCTTGGAAAGAAGCAACAAGTGTTGCTAAATTCGTACAAGATAATTATACTCCATATGATGGTGATAAAACTTTCCTAGAAGAAGCAACAGAACGAACTTTACATATTAAACATATTATGGACTCTACTAGAGCCGAATATGAAAAGACAAGGTTCCCAATGGATACTCGTCCAACTTCTATTGCTGACATTCCAGCAGGTTACATTGATAAAGAAAATGAACTTATCTATGGTATTCAAAATGATGAGTTATTCAAATTGAATTTTATGCCTAAAGGTGGGTTAAGAACAGCAGAAACCGCATTGAAAGAACACGGCTTTGAACCAGACCCGATTGTTCATGATTTTTATTCTAAGAATGTTGTTACAGTTAATGACGGTATCTTTAAAGCATATACACAAGATATTAGACGAGCTCGTCATTCTCACTTAATTAGTGGTTTACCTGACGCTTATTCTCGTGGCCGTATTATTGGTGTTTATGCTAGATTGGCTTTATATGGAGCAGAATACCTAAAAGAAGAAAAGAATAGAGATTGGCAAGCTATTACTTCAACTGATGATGATTCAATCAGATTGAAAGAAGAAATCTTTAAACAATATGAAGCTCTTGATGAAATTATTAGATTAGGAGATTTATATGGCGTTGATGTTCGTAGACCAGCATTTGATACTAAAGAAGCTATTCAATGGACTAATATTGCTTTCATGGCTGCTTGTCGTGTAATCAATGGAGCTGCTACTTCTATCGGTCGTTTACCAATTGTTCTTGATGTATTTGCTGAACGTGATTTAGCACGTGGAACTTATACTGAAAAAGAAATCCAAGAGTTCGTTGATGATTTTGTTATTAAATTAAGAACAGTAAAATTTGCTAGACAAAAAGCATTTGACGAAATCTATTCAGGTGACCCAACATTTATTACAATTTCTATGGGTGGTATGGGTAATGACGGTCGCCATAGAGTAACTAAAATGGATTACCGCTTCTTACACACTTTAGACAATATTGGTAATGCACCAGAGCCAAACTTAACTGTTCTTTGGACTGATAAATTACCTTACAACTTTAGACATTATTGTATGGAAATGAGTCATAAACACTCTTCTATTCAATATGAAGGTGTTACAACAATGGCTAAAGATGGCTATGGTGAAATGAGTTGTATTTCATGTTGTGTATCTCCACTTGACCCAGAAAATGAAGAATGCCATGCAAATATTCAATACTTCGGAGCTCGTATTAACGTATTGAAAGCATTGCTTACTGGATTAAATGGTGGTTATGATGATGTTCATAAAGACTATAAAGTCTTTGATGTTACAGAACCAATTACTTCTGAATATTTAGATTTTGATGAAGTATTAGACAACTTTGACAAAGCTTTAGAATGGACTACTAAGAATTATGTTGATGCTTTAAATATTATCCATTATATGACAGATAAATATAATTATGAAGCTGCTCAAATGGCATTGCTACCATCTAGGATTGGAATTAACATGGGATTTGGTATTTGTGGATTTGCTAATCTAGTGGATTCATTATGTGCTATTAAATATGCTAAAGTTAAAACAATTCGTGATGAAAATGGCTATATTTATGACTATGAAGTTGAAGGCGATTTCCCACGTTATGGTGAAGATGACCCACGCTCAAATGAAATGGCAGAATGGTTGTTAGAAACTTATTACCACAAACTTGCTAAACATAAATTGTATAAGAATGCTCGTGCTACAGTATCTATTCTGACAATTACTTCTAACGTAGCATATTCTAAACAAACTGGTAACTCACCTGTTCACAAAGGTATTTATCTAAATGAAGATGGTACAGTAAATTACTCTAAAGTAGAGTTCTTCTCACCAGGTGCTAACCCATCTAACAAAGCAAAAGGTGGATGGTTACAAAATCTAAACTCATTATCTAAACTTGATTTCAAATATGCTAATGACGGTATTTCATTGACAACACAAGTTGCTCCTAAAGCATTAGGTAAAACTTATGAAGAACAAGTTGATAACTTAGTAAGTATTCTTGATGGTTATTTTGAAAAAGGTGGCCAACACGTAAACTTAAACGTAATGCAACTTGAAGATGTTTACGAAAAGATTATGAGTGGTGAAGATGTCATAGTGCGAATATCTGGGTACTGCGTGAATGTTAAATATTTAACTTTAGAGCAAAAAACAGAATTAACTCAAAGAGTATTTCATGAAGTTCTATCACAAAAATAATAAATAAAAAGATAGAGTAGAGTAAAAGTACTTTACTCTATTTTAATTATATAAAATAAAAAGGTTTCAAAATGAATAATGTAGAAAAAGATATAGTTATAGATTATACTGAAAACAATCTCTCTTTAGAGTTTTTATACAGAAGATATAGATGCCCTAAAATAGAGATTGTGGAAATTTTACAAAGAAATAATATAAAAATCAAAGATTATTTTATTTTAGAAAAAGAAGTATTGAAAGATTTATATATTGAACAAAATAAAACAATTGCTGACATTGCAAATCATTATAAACAACCAGTAAGAAACATAAAAAGATTGTTAGTATATTATGATATAAACAAATCCCCAGAAGAAGTCAAACTTGCAAGATTAGAAAAAATAAAAAGTAGTAATCTTGAAAAATATGGATTTGAATACCCTTATCAATCTAAAAAGTTTCGAGAGAAATCAACTTTAACAACTTTAAGTAGATATGGAGTAGATAATCCCTTTAAATTAGAAGAATTTAAGGAAAAGATAAAGAAAACTAATCTTGAAAAATATGGGGTTGAATACAATACCCAAAGAGAAGAAGTGAAGAAGAAATTATCAGATTACATGAAGAATAATCCAAAACTTCATAATAGAAAGGATATTACTGATTATGGAAAGAAATATATTGATAATTTTGAAGTGTACTTAAATTCAATAATTGAAAATGGAGAATTAACTATTTCAACCAAAGAAATTAGTATTAAGTTCGGTGTTGCAGAAAATACAATTATAAATAAAATAAAAAAATATAATAGTAATTTAATCAAAGCCAAATCTATAAGTTCATGGGAAGAACCAGTTAAAAATTTGTTGGAAAAAAATAATATTAAATATATAAGAAATTATAGAAAATTAAGCAAAGGTAAATATGAAATAGACTTCTTTTTGCCTGATTTATCTATCGGAATTGAAGTCAACCCCTATTTGACACATTCATTTTATTCAAAATATAATTTGCTAAGAGATATAACTGAAGAGTATCATTTTAAAAAATTTGATTTTTACATCAAAAAAGGGATTTTTATATATAATATTTGGGAAGAAGATTATAAAAATTTAAGCGAAATAATCAAATGTATTAAGAATAAAGATTCAATTAACAATGAGAATAATTATTTTTCTTTAGGTAGAAATTTTATTCAAAAAAAAGATTATCTAAAAAAAGAAAATGCTATTCAAAATTTATACAGAGTAAAAACAATTGATAATAAAATTTTATTTCAAGAAGATTTAAAGGATATTGATAAGAATAATTGTAAATTTATTATCAAAGAAGTTGGTACAATAAAATTTTGACAACTTCGCTTGGAATCATGAAATTTTAAATGAAGCTTAATTAGACTTAAAAGAGCACAATTTGTGCTCTTTTCTTTTTGCTCAAACTCGTTTTGAATGTCGTTATATCGTCATTAGTGAAACGCTAAAACAGTTAAAACTGATTTCCGATAAAACCATCAAGATTTAAGAAAAACAGCTTAAAACAGCAGTGAGCAATAAAGTAGAAACAAATGTTTATAAAGCAACTGTTGCTAATCTATTGTACAAAAAGTTGAGAAAAAGATACTTCAGTAGCTAAAATATTGCCTAATACAGGTTCTAGCGAAAGTGTTGGCCATAGGAATGAGCTTATTAAGTACTCTTGACTTTTATGTTAAATTACTTTTCATTGCAAAAATTAACTTATTTTTATATAATAATAAAAATGGCCTTAAAAAATGAGCGATATATAAAAAGGAGCTAATTAAGAGAAGCTTTTTATTAAAATAAAGAAAGGAGTTAAAAGACAAATTGAAACAGCTTATAACAGTTCATTCTCATAATTGTAATCAGAGAAGCGGATTTGAAAGCAGTCAACAAAACAGAATGTACTTAGCTAAATTATTGAATATTCCTTATATTCATATTGTAACTAATCCTCAAGATGAAAATTTTGAAGATAAGTTTAAAAAAATGGGATTTACTGATGCAACTCTTGTATCATTAGGAAGAAGCTTATTTGGTACTGATGCAATAATGGAAAATCCTTATCTCTACTATTATGAGAGAGATAATAAGATTATAGCTAAAGCTTTTTATGATGTTGATTGTGAATATAATGTTATTCCTATGTGGATATACGAATATTTAGACGGCCCATCTTCTGACCATTGGATATGCTCAGAAGAAACAGCTCTTGTTAAAGTTTTAATTGATACTCCATTACTTAATTCTGTAATTATTAGAGATGAGAGTCGTTTTCCTATGCCTATACTAAAACGCTTTCTAAATAATAAGAATGTTCCTTATTTTGAGTATATCCATTATCCAGTAATTACAGAGGAATGGAGAAAATGTTTATCTAAGAAAACTCAATATCTAGTTGCAAATGAAGATGTAGCTCGTTTGTTGAGGGATTTGGGTTATCATGCACAATTTTTCCCACCTAAGTGTGTTGAAGATGAATTGAAGCCTAGAATTATAAATAATTGTAAATCATATGTTTGGTCAGGCCATTTTGGGTCTTATAAAAGATTTGATAGAGCTTTACTCATTATGGAGCAATTAAAAAATACTGGAATTACTTTAGATGTATATGGTGGAGATGAGGATTCATTTAAAGAAACTTGTAATATGATTGGGGGTTGCCCGTCAAATGTAACTTACAAAGGCTCAGTGACAAAAGTTCCTTATGAGAATTATGATGGCTATTTATCAACTTCTTATAATGAGATGTTCGCAAATAGTTGTGTAGAAGCTATGTCACAAGGATTACTCTGTATGGTAAGCAACTATCCTTATCCATACAAAACATATTCAGAAGCTACTCATAATTCTGTTAAAACAAATTCTAGCATTTCTGAATATGTAGAAAATATGTTAAAATTTAGTGCTCAAAAATTTGATTCAAAAATAGAACAAGATTTTTTGAAAAAATATTCTTATTCTGTATGGGCACCAAAATTAAAAAATTTAAAATCAATTTAAAAGAGAGGTAAAACATGGATTATAGAAATCGCAAACAGATTTTTTCACTTCGTAAATTTAAAGGTGTAGGATTAGCTAGTGCTGTTATTGCTAGTATGTTCTTTGCGCAAGGAGTGTCAGCAGATGTCGTTGCCAATCCTAATGGAACAACAACTATCTCTAATGATAAAGCTTCTATTGTTGTAAAAAGCAATCATTATAAAGAATCACAAGATAAAACAGCTTCTGAATTATATAGAGAAGGCTCATATACACGAGACAAAGAAACAACAGGTACAGACACTAAACAAGTAGAATCAAAAACTATTGTTAAATATGAAACAGAAAATCATACTCCATTAGAAGCAGATAAAGAAGTGTCTTCTACTGAAACAGTATCTCAAGATTGGAAACAATCAGGTGTATCTGGTAAAGAGATTACGGGGACTGATACAAAGCCTACTGTAAATTCTAATCTTGAAAAGAAAGATGTTATTGAAAAAGACGGTACAAAATATAAATATGTTCGTACAGAAACTTCTGAAGCAGATAATTCAACTTTATCAGAAGAACATTTCAATGATGTTACTACAAAAGCTACTAATGCAGGCTTACATAAAGCAGATGGTTCTATTAACTATTCTAATATTCCTAATGGCTCTAGAGTTTGGGTTTTAGAGGAAAAAGAAGATGGAACTTACGGAAACTATGCTTTAATTGAAAAGGCTCAAGACTTATCTGATGAAAAAATTCAAGAAGCTGCTAAAACCGCTACAACTAAGTTCTCTAAAGCAGAAGTAGAAAGACTCGGTGGCATCAAAGATACTGATTCTATTGTGGTTTATGAGTCTAATACTTATGCTGCACGTAAACAGACTTCTGAGCATTTTGGTAGAGATTTTTACTATGCCAATACTGCAAATGAATCTCTATTCCGTAAAGACATTATTGATAAAATATTTGAAGCTGGTTTAGAAGGATTAGAAAAAAGAGGTAATTCATATTTCTATAAAGGTGTAGAAGTTCCAACTATTGAAAATTTCAAAACCATTCCTGGTTTTGAAGATGATAATAAAATATCTGATTATCCCACAGACACAAACAATAAATATTATACAAACGAGCCTGCGGGTTATACCGTTCCTACAACTTATTACAATGTCATAAATGACTTTTTTATAAAAAATCCTGAGTCTGAAATTTTCAAAAATAAAGCTAACGAAGTATTCTGGGGAGCAAATTCAGGTGACCTGTTAGAAAATACTGAAGAAGCTTATTCTAGACTCGCCGTTGTAACAGATATCCTTAATAAATCATTAAAAGATAAATATAACATAGACGAAGATACTCAAGATTTCAAAAATAAAACATTAGAATCAAAATCTAACAACAATAGACCAGTCTTTGAGAAAAAATATTCGTTTAAAAAAACAGACTTGCATGACAATGTAAAATCTTGGGAAGAAACATTTGATTCGTTATTAGATAAAAAACTTTGGATAAGAGAAATTTCAAATTCATACTCTATTGAAAATGTCAAAAAAGTTAGAAATTTAATAAAAGCTTATCAAAATCTCTATGGCGAACCAACAACAGATGTATTTAATGATAAAAACGATTCAGACGTAACTATAAATGAATATGCCGAAGCAATTTACAATAAAATCACATCGCTTTATATAGAAACCTATAAAGACCAATTTACCGAAGAAGGTGCAAAAGCAATTAAAAACAAATTTGGTAACAGTCCAATTCTTAAAATTGGTGATAGAGTTGATGATTCACTAGATTCATCTCAAAAAGATATGACAGTTCAATCAGCGTCAGAGTTTTACCGTAACTCACCAGGTGTCATAACTGAAAACACAGAAACCTTCACTTATCATGATGTTATTACTCCATTAAGAGCTTATCGCTTAAATGCCGGAGAAAATGTAGTTCGCCACATTTACAAGGAAGTGCCTAAAGGCTCTGTCATTGCTACATACCGTGACGAAGCTGGAAATGATTTGATTGATACTAAACAAGTAAAAACTAATGAATCAGAAGGTACTGCTTATAATACTCAATCAGAAACTATTGCTCCAAAAGTAACAACTGAAACTACGCCAGAAGGCTTTACTAAAACAATTACTAAGACTTATGAGCTAATTGCTGAGCCACAAAATAAAGATGGCGAAGTTATTGGAAATCAAACTATTACTGTTCCTTATGTATATAGAGTAACTACAGATACTGTAATTAACGGTTCTGTCATTGCTACTTATAAAGATACAGATGGAAATGTTTTAGCACCACAAGAAGCAATTAAAACTAATGTTGCTCCAAACGAAGCTTATACTACAAATTCTAAAGAAATTCCAAGTACTACTGAAACTGTAACAACACCAGAAGGTCTAAAAAAGACAATCACAACTTCTTATGAATTAGTTGAAAATCCAACTAATAAAGATGGCTCTGTTGAAGGTGGAAAAACAATTGTAGTGCCATACGTTTATCGTAAAATCGTAAATGAAGTAACAAATGGTTCTGTTATTGCTACCTATAAAGATACAGACGGAAATGTTTTAGCACCGCAAGAAGCTGTTAAGACAAATGTTGCTCCTAATGAAGCATATACTACAACTTCAAAAGATATTCCAAGTACTACTGAAACAGTAACTACATCAGAAGGCTTAACAAAAACAATTACTACTTCCTACGAGTTAGTAGAAAATCCAATTAACAAAGATGGCGTTGTTGAAAGCAATAAAACAATTGTAGTTCCATATGTTTATCGTAAAATCATAAATGAAGTAACAAATGGTTCTGTTATTGCTACTTATAAAGATACAGATGGTAACGTTTTAGCTCCACAAGAGGCAATTAAGACTAATGTTGCGCCTAATGAAGCTTATACTACAAATGCGAAAGAAATACCTTCTACAAGCGAAACAACAACTACGCCAGAAGGCTTTACTAAAACAACTACTATTTCTTATGAATTAGTATCAGAGCCACAAAATAAAAATGGTGCTGTTGAGGGTAATAAAACAATTGTAGTTCCATATGTTTATCGTAAAATCGTAAATGAAGTAACAAATGGTTCTGTTATTGCTACTTATAAAGACACAGAGGGTAATGAATTAGCTCCACAAGAAGCAATTAAAACTAATGTTGCTCCTAATGAAGCATATACTACAAATGCGAAAGAAATCCCAGCCAAAACTATTACTGAAGTATTAGAAGATGGCTCAACTAAGACCACTACAATAACTTACGAATTAGTAGAAAATCCAACTAACAAAGATGGTGAAGTTCAAGGTGGAAAAACTATTACAGTTCCTTATGTGTATAATAAAAAAGTAACTGAAGTTATTACACCTAAACCACAACCTGAAAAGCCTAAGGAAGATAAACCAAAAGAGGATAAGCCAAAGGAAGAAACTCCAAAGGAAACTCCTAAGACTAACGAAAAGCCTAAGGAAGTCCCTAAAACAGAAGAACCTAAACCTAAGGATGCTCCTAAAGTGGAACAACCAAAAGAAACTCCTAAACCTAAAGACGAACCAAAAGAAACGCCTAAGGAAGTCGAAAAACCAAAAGGAAATACTCCTAAAGTAGAGCAACCAAAGGAAACTCCTAAAGATAATCCTAAGAATGAAAAACCTAATGTTCCTATTAGAGAAGAACAACCAAAATCTAAAGAAATTCCTCAAACTGACAAACCTAAAGAGGATAATTCTAAAGAAATCCCTAAAAAAGATTCTAATCCAGTAAACGAACCTGTTAAATCACAAGTACAAAAAACAGAATTACCTAATACAGGTGCCAAACAAGATTCAACTGGAGTTCTTGGATTGATTAGTTTATTACTTTCAGGCGGTTTATTAAGTCTAAAACGCAGAAAAAATGCTGAATAAATTATTAAGAAGCCAAATATTGGCTTCTTTTTCTTTTTATTGAGTCTTTTTAGCGTCAGTCTAAGCAATGCTAAGCTGTTTTATTGAAATCATGAAGAATGAAACGAAAGTTAGGATAAACTGTTTTAGAGAGTTACTAGTGACAGTGTAGCAATGGCTGAAACAAAATTGGAATAAAAATATTTTTGATTTACTTTTTTGAAATATTTTGTTACAATAGATGAAATAAAAATAAAAAAAGAAAAGAGATTCTATATGCTAGATTCAAAACTATTAAAACCTCGTAGTGGCACTAACAAGTGCAAGTTATTTATTAAAGGTGACTGGAATGATGCTGACTATATTACAGAAGATACCTCTTTGACTATTGATGAACTGAAAGAGTTATTGCCGTATTTTAATATTTTGTTGGATTTATTCAAATTTGACTATGAATACAGACGCAAAACTCGTGATTACAGAATAGATATTAGAGATGAGTTTAACAGCGCTTTAGAATTTTATCTTAAGCACAATGAGAATTTTTATCCAAAGCTTTTGGAATTAAAGAAGAATAAAGAAATCCTTTCAGATAGACTAATTGATTTAGATGAAGATAATTTTGAAGATGTATATTATACAGCACTTCTGAATATTAAGGACTTTAGTTATGACGAATTTCTACCTTATTATGAGGGTTGGGGCATTCATAACATTGTAGATATGTACATTGATTACAAGGGGAATAAATATGATGTGCAGCCAGGTATGTCATTAGAAGCTTTCGCAGAACTTATGGATATGGAGTATGACAATTTCTCTTGGAGCCATAAAGATGAATAAAGAACTAGGAAATAGAATAAAAACAATAAGAGAAAATGCTTCATTAACTCAAGATGAAGTTTCTAAATATCTTGGTATTAGCAAAGAAAAATTTGCTGGTATAGAATTAGGAGTATTTTCTCCAACATTAGTAATTTTAAATCAATTATCTGAACTCTTTGATGTTACTGTAAAAACATTAACAGAAAATATTAAAGAATTAAATTATACTGATTTTAATATAGCACAAGAAACAAAAGATAAGCTTGATATGATAGACTTATTTTATGCTAACAAAAATCTATATAAAAAATTGATTTATCAGAAGCAAGGAAAAGGAGTAAAATAAAACATTTACTCCTTTTTTCTTAGTGTTAAAATAAGCGACTCTAAGCTCTTTTTCTGCATTTATCGAAAAACAGCTTTTTACAGCCTTAGCGATTAACTAGTGACGATATAACGACATTCAAAATCAGTTTGAGTATATAGAAAAAGAGAGCAAATTGCTCTCTTTTATTTTGTAAGTGATTTGATAAATTCTTTTTTGGATTTTCCTTGGCAAGCAAGTTTTTTAGATTGCAAAATCAATGCACCAAATTCTTTTGATGGTTTAAATCCAAGTTGAATCAACTCTTGACCTGTAATGAATTGTGTTGAAATTGTTTCTTGACTTGCTTTAAACATAGAAGTCAATAATTTAATTTCAAATGTTGGTAAACCAAGCTTAACACCTTCAACTAGGATTGAGAATAGAGCAAACTCTTTGAATTTGATTTGTTCTGTTAGGAAAACAAGTTCTCCAACTGTTTTTGAATCTTTGATGAATGATGAAGTAGCTTCTGACAAGAATTTGAATGATTTAATCATTTCAACAATTTCTGTTTGATTTGTGATTGTTAGTTTAGAACTTTCAAAGATAAAAGCAATAACAATTTCTGTTACTTTTTCTGAGTGTAATTCTTTTGCAGCTTTTGTTAATTTATCAATCAATTCAAGTTCTAATGGTGGAAAGAACAATTCAAGCACACCCATCTTTTTAAGTTCTTTAAAGAATACAGATGGTGTTTCAGATTTAGTAATTGCTTTCTTTGTTTCTTCTAAAATTCGTTCCATAGGAAGAGTAGTACAATCAAGAGTTTTAGCAATTTCAATTGTTTCAGGTGCAATTTCAAATCCAAAGCGAGAAGCAAATTGAGCCGCACGAAAAACTCGTAATGAATCTTCAGCAAATTTTTCAGTACAATGTCTAATAATACCAGATTCTAAATCTTTCATTCCACCAAAGAAATCAAGGATTTTACCTGTTTGTGTATCTTTCATTAAAGCGTTGATTGTAAAATCACGGCGTTCAGCAGCTTTAGCTTCGCCAATAAATGGGTCAACAACAATTTCAAAGTCAGTATGTTTTTCTCCAATTTGTTTTTCAGTACGAGGGAAACTGAAGTCGAAATCTGTACCGTCCATAAAAGCTTTGTAAACTCCAAATGATTTACCAACGAAATCAATTTTAATTCCTAGCTCTTGAGCAACAGAAACAAATTCATCTTCAGTAATATGGTGAATTTCAATGTCAATGTCTTTGTTTTCTTTACCAAGCAATTCATCACGAACACAACCACCCACGTAGTAAGTTTTAGCTCCTTTAATTGATAATTCTTTAAGTAATGTTTCTAGTTTAGTCATAATCTTTTCCTCTTTCGTTTCTATATTTATATAATACAACAAAAATTTCATTTTGTCAACAATAAAATAAAAAATATTTACTTTCTTTAAAAATTTTGTTATAATGAACTTGTTCTCAAAAGGTGCTTAAAAAATTTGAATAAAATAAATTGAATTGGAGAACACACTAAATGAAAAAACAAGATGTTGTCGGCGATAAATATAAAGCTTTAGAAAAAGTTTATAGAAATAAATTTGAAAGCAATAAATACTTAATTATCAGATTGGATGGTAAAGCTTTCCATTCATTCACAAAAGGAATGAAAAAGCCATTTGATGAACGTTTATATGAAATCTTCAAAGAAACTTTGAAGTATGTATGTGAAAATGTTGATGGCGTAAAAATTGGCTATTATCAATCTGATGAAATTTCTTTAGTTTTGTTTAATGACGGCCCTAAAATCAATAAACAATATTGGTTTGATAACAAGGTAGAAAAAATCCTTACTGTTGCTACTTCTATCTGTACTGCTAAATTTAATTCTGAATATAATAAATTCGGTCAATTCGGGCCAAAAGAATTTGGCTTCTTTGATGCAAGAGGCTTTGTAGTAGACACTATTGATGAAGTACAAGAGTATTTGGAATGGAGAGTAAATGACTCTATTAAAAACTCAGTTTATCTATATGCTTTTGATAAAGTAAAAGATAATGGTAATCCTACTAAAGCATTATTAAATAAATCTGTTAATGAAAAAATTAAATTGTTAAAAGATGAATATGGAGTAGATTACTATAGTTTTGAGTCAAAATATAGAAAAGGAATTTTCTACGCAAAAGAATATACTACTTTCGTAGTTAAAAAAGAACAATATCCTAAACATTTAAAAGAAGATAAAATTGTAGTTAGAAGAAAATTCAAACTACATGAAACTTTCAATACTGTTTCAGACATTGTTGAAAATTTTAGAAAGGTGTGAAACTGACAATGGGCAATATTACTAGAAATTATAATAAAATTGCTTTTCTAGGTGATTTGCATGGAAATCCTAACAATGCTCATAAGCTAATTGATTACATTATGAAACATGATAAACCAGACTTGTTTATACAAGTTGGGGATATGGGCGTAATGGGAGAATTGTTTGAAAGATACTTAGATAAGCTAAATAAAAAATTAGAAACTTATAACATTGAATTGTGGTTTATTGACGGTAATCATGAGAACTTTAATTGGCTTTTGAGCAAAGTTACAAATAAACATGGTTTAAATACTATTCGACCTATGATTAAATACATTCCTAGAGGCACTATGTTAACTCTAGGAAGTAAACATTTTTATTTTTGTGGTGGAGCTTTCTCTATTGATAAATTCATGAGAACTATTTATAAGAGTTGGTGGCCACAAGAAACTTTATCCAAAGAAGAAACAGATGAGTTAATCAATTATTACAATGAGAATTACAGCAATTATAAAATTGATTATTTTATTTCACATGATACTCCATTGTTTGAACATTATCAAGATGATTCTATCTTTATGAGCCAAGCAGATTTTTATGAAGATTACTTCCATAAGATGAACTTAAGAAAACTTTATGAACTAACAAACGCTCCTAAAATTGTTCATGGACATTATCATAGATTCAATAAGTTTATTCAAAATGGAATAGAAAATATTACTCTTAATTGTGATGGAAGTCCTTTTAATGAGCAATATTTAATTGTCAAAGTGTAACTTATCATTGTTTTTGCTTGATTTTATGATAAAATTAAAGAAAAAACTTATAATGAGAATTATCGAAAATATAAAATCAGAAGAGAAACAACTAATGAAACATAAATTAGCATATAAAATAGGTTTTCCTGAAAATTTAAAAGAAATATATGAATATTTACAATTAGAATTAAATAGAGTGTTATCTAATGATGAAACAAGAAAAGCAATAGAGGGGTTAGATAGCACTTTATTAAAAGCTAAGTATTGGAAAGAATTGCGAAATTTAATAGGCGAAGACACTCAATACAAATGGAAAAGAGAAAATAGAATGCCGAATCCAGCATGGTATTTTTGCAGCTTTGCTGAACAAATAAGACAAATACATAAGGGTTCAAAAGACCAAATTAAATTATATCAGGCATTACAATTATTTAATAATAAAGCAAGTTCAGAATTTTATCAATATTGTATAGATAATAATATAAAGTTCAGTAGAACAAAAGCTCAAAATATGCAAAGGTGTAAAGAAGAGCCAGGATTACCAAAAGAAGCACGATTTGTATTGGATTTTGCATTTATCAACAAGCAAGCTAGTTATATTTATGATAATAGTATATTCAAATATTTGATAAATAAAGAGGATGGAACAACAGAATGGTACAGTTTTCCAATACTAATACATTCATCAAGCAGGTATCAAAGTGGAGCAAGAATAAGTAAGCCGAAATTCAGTAGAGATAAGAATGGTAATTATTATGGAGTAATAGCATTTGATTATGAAGGCAAGGATTTTGAAGATGGAAATATAGGAGCAATAGATTTAGGAAAAATCAATTTATACACATTTTCATATATAAAACCAGATGGCACATACAGTAAAGATTATTATAAACACTCTAAATATTTAGATAGATTAAATAAAAAAGTTGATAGTTTATATTTAGACAGAAATATATTGATAGAGAAGAACAAAGAAGTAGATAGATTATTTTTATATTCGGATTATATACCAAAAGAGGCATTGTTAAAATGGAAGAAACGTTCAGGTCATATTGAAAGAATAAATACTAAAATTAGTAATTTAAAAGAAACAATAGCCATGCACATGGCTAATGAAATATTAGAATTATGCCAGGCTAATAATTGTACTACTTTATTCATGGAAGAATTAAATTGGCTTGAAAGTACAGGTGGAAAATGGAATCACAATGCTCAGCAAAGTGCGATAAGTAGGATTTTAATTACACATGGAATAGAGGTATATAAAGTAAATGCAAAGAATACAAGTAAAGAACACCCAATAACTGGTGAATTGGGTAAAGTGTCAGGTAGAGATATAGTATGGTCAAACGGTGACCGTTTGAATAGAGATTACCTTTCTACTTTAAATCAAGTTCAACGTACTGGTAAGAAAAAGGAAAAACAAGGTAATCGTATTCGCACTAAAAAGAAAAATGGTTATAAAATTACCAAATTGAGAGATAAACATAGTTCTACACCTAAACAAATGAAAAAGAAAAAGAGTAATCGTAAAGAAAAAATTGCCCTTATCAATTCATTATTAAATAAAAATAATAATCGAACTAATCAAATGGTGTTGGTTCGTACAGGGTCTAGTGAACAGTTATTAAATGATAATAACTTAGTACCAACCTGCTCTTATTTAATAGTAGAAGATAAAGAAACTACTAAAGAGACTTATAATTCAATGTTGTGCAGGTTTGTCAATAAAAAGCAATATTTGTACTCATTAAATTAAACCATTCATGGGCATTATCATGTTAATAATAGATTTGAAGAAGATGGTATTGAAAATATAACTTTAAATTGTGATGGCTCACCATTTGAAGAGCAATATTTAATTGTTGAAGTGTAACTCAGAGTTGACTTTTTATTGATTTTATGTTACAATGAAAGAAAATAAATTTAAAAGGGTGAAGATATGACAGTAGATAAAAAAGTTTTGAAATATAGAGAAGAAGCTATCAAATTAAGAGAAGAATACGAACAAAGAGCTAAAGAATTAAAAGAATTAGATAATACGACAAAAGAATGGTTTGACGGTATTGATGAAAATAGAAAGTTTTTCTTTAAAGCTCTTTTGCCTGAATATAAATTCCTTAGCTATCTAAATGATGAACAATTGGAGAAATTTACTGAACATCGTATGGGTAAACCAAGAAAAGAAAATCCTAATTATAACTTTCACCCAGAGATTACTGACTATAACAGAAGTAATTGCTTAAATCTTATGAGTGCTATTTCAGGTAAAACAATTGAACAAATTATTAAAGTTAGAGATAAACTTGAAAATATGACTGAATTAGAAGCTTATCGCTATATTATGGAACGTATTCCATTACGAACTGATAAGCCAATTGTTGCTTTGGATTTAGAAGCCGCTTCACCTAGTCTTCGGGATATGAATAATAAATTTGACTTTGGTCCTCGTACAGAAATTATTGAAGTTGGTTATATTAAAGTTTGGCCTGATGGTAAAGTTAAGAAATTCTCTAAATTATTTGGTGTAGACCCAAATTTACTTAAAACTAATGGAACTGGTAGAGAAGATATTCACAATATTTCCCCGAACGACATTAAAGATTTACCTAGATTTGTTGATGATTTAGAAGCTCAAAAAGAAATCTATAATGATTTGAAAGATTCTATTTTATTGGCTCATAATGCTCGTTATGAAAAGGGGCAACTATCTCATTCATTGAGGGGCTTTAATAAACTTATGAAAGAGAATAGATTAGAAGTTATTGATACAATGCACTTGTCTCAATTCTTTATGCCTCAAAATGAAAATAATACTAACGAAGCTTTTGTTACTAATACTGGTGGAAAATATGAAGAAGCTCATAGAGCCTTTGCTGATGCACTAATGTCATTAAATGCTTTTATGAGATATTTTAAGAAACCAGAAATCGAAATCAAAAAGGATTAGTTATGAACAAAAGAAAAATTATTGCTGTATGGGCAGAAGATATAAACGGCTTAATTGGTAAAGATAATGGATTACCATGGAAAAAGCCGGAAGATTTGAAACATTTTAAAGAAACTACTATTAACAAAACTATTGTAATGGGAAGTAAGACTTTTGAAGGGTTAGGAAAGAAAACACTTCCTAACAGAACTACAATTATCCTTACTAGAGATTTGAATTATGAAGCTAATGGAGCAATTATTTGTAATTCCATTGAAGAAGCTTTAAATAGTACAAATGATAATTTGTATATTGTTGGTGGGAAAGAAGTTTATAAATCTTTCTTTCCTTATCTAACTGATTTAATTAAAACTGAAATTAAAGGAACTTATGAGGGCGATACTTATATTGATAATACGTTTAATTATCTACAATTTAAGTTAGACTCAATCAAACAACTTTCTGATGATGTAATTGTCAAATATTTTAAGAGGGTATCTGATGAAGATTATCAATAAAGATATAACAACTCTTAAAAAAGGAATATTGTTTCAACAAGTCAATTGCCAAAACGCAATGGGCTCGGGTGTTGCAAAAGCTATTTATACAAAATGGCCAATCGTTAAGGAAGAATACCATAAATTTGCTCAAAATAAAAATCCTAATGATTTATTAGGCTTGATTCAAGAAATAAAAATCAATGAAGATTTATTAGTAGTAAATTCCTTTACTCAATTAACTTATGGAAGAACTGGAAAACATACCAATGAAGATTTACTAATCAAAAATATTAAAGAAATTTCTGATAAATATAGTAATGAAATTGTAGTTATTCCTTACTTAATTGGGTGTGGTTTAGGTGGTGGAAATTGGAACTACATATTTGAAAACATAAAAAATATAAACAATCTTTTAATTTGCAAATACGAGGGATAATTATTTTCGTTACAGTTTAATATAATGTAAAACATAACAAAATAATAGTGCCAAATAAAAAGGAGGTGAGAACATGAACTTAACAGAAAAAGAGATTATTTATTCAACTGACAAAAGATTTGACTTAATCAAAGAATTGTGCCATTTAAGTAAAAATCTTTATAATGCAAGCCTTTATGATGTTAGACAATATTACTTTGAAACTAAATTATATAGAAGTTGGAAATCGCAAAGACCAATCTTCACAAAGAGCAATAACCCAGATTATTATGCTCTTCAATCACATTTAGCTGGAGAAGTTTTTAAACAAGTTGGAGAGCAATTTATAAATTTCTTTAATAATAAATCTAACAAAAAGAAAAGAATCCCTAAATATAAAGATAAAAATGGCTATAACGTTGTTGCATTCCCTAAAATAACTTTTTCTAAACAAATTGAGTTTGATGAAGATAAACAGCTCTATACTTATACTTTATGTAAAAGAAGTTACAACTTAAAAATTCAATCAACTAAATCAAATGTTAAACAAATTAAATTTGTTTATGATGAGGCGAATAATCTAATCAAATGCTTCAAGATTTATGAAGTTGAACAACCTAAGCTGAAAAAAGATAATTCAAGGTATTTCTCAATTGACCCAGGTTTAAACAATATTGTGTCAATATACAATAACATTGGAATCAGACCGTTATTATACAATGGCAGACCAATCAAAAGTATTAACCAATATTACAATAAAACCAATGCTAAATTAAAGTCTGAATTGCCCACTAATGTAAAAAGCTCAAAAAGATTAAAGAAATTATCTTTTAAACGTAACAATAAAATTGATTATGAAATGCACAAAATTTCAAATCATATTATCAATGAGGCAGTAAAGAACAATATTTCCAAAATCTTTATTGGAAATAACAAAGGTTGGAAAAATGAAATCAATATTGGCAAAAGAAATAATCAAAACTTTGTTAATATTCCACACACAAAATTATTCAATCAATTGTTATATAAAGGATTATTAAAAGGTATTGAAGTAATCTTTACAGAGGAAAGTTACACTTCAAAAGCAAGTTTCTTTGATAAGGACGAGTTACCTATTTACGGTCAAAATGACAATCATAAGTTCTCTGGCAGAAGAATTAGTCGTGGTTTGTATAAAGATAGTAAAGGTAATTTATGGAATGCTGATTTGAATGGTGGTGGAAACATCATGAGAAAAGTTTCTAACAAAGCTTATAAAGGAATAAGAAAAACAAAAGAAATGATGAAACGACCAATTCTTATTACATTATAAAAGTAGCACTCGATTTGAACAAATGAGAGTGTAGAGGCACTTACAGGTGTGCCATTATAAGGAGTTAAATTTCGATTTAACGATTTTATAAAAATCAAATTATATTTAAGAGGTTGATAAACTTGAAAGACTTAAAACTAAATGTTAAAGAATCACGTTATAAAGGATTTAAAGTAGGACAAGGAGTACAGCTTACTTATTTTACTGAAGATGAATTAGAACTTATTAGAGTTACATTCTCTACTTTATCTAATGTAAGAGGGAAATTCCAACGTGCTATCAAAAAGAAACCTGAATTGGAAAAAGGTTTAGAAGATTTGAAACATATTATTTATAAGAGAACTAACTTCGTACCAAGTGATAAAAATGATAAAGAATTTTTAGAGTGGTGTAATAATATTGTTAAAGAAGGTTCAACTAACTATTACAAAGTGCTATTAAATAAAATTAAGAAAGAACTAGAAGAAGAAGAAAAAGGAGAATAAATATGACTACAATTAAAGAAAAAATTACAGCTATGACAAAAGAAGCATTGCTTGCCAATAAAGCTGCTTCTATGGACGGAATAAAAGGAACTCCAAAAGAAAAAGAATTGAAAGAAGCAATTAAACCAAAACTTACTACATTACGCTCAATTGAAGCTGCTATTCACAATAAAGAAATTGAGAAAAAAGCTAAATTAACTGAAGATGAAATTGTTGGAGTACTTAAATCTGCTCAAAAAGTTCGTCTAGCAGAAAAAGAAGCTTTGGTAAATGCCGGAAGAGATACAGAAAAACTTGATGTACAATTAGCAATTATTGAATCATTGCTACCTGCTCAAATGTCTTATGATGAAGTTGTAGCAAAAGTAAAAGAAATCATTGCTAATGCAGAAGTAAAAGACCGTAAACTTATCGGAATTGCACAAAAAGAACTTAAAGGTAAGGCAGACGGAAAACTTATTACTCAAATCGTAAACGAGGAATTAAATAAATGAACATAGCGGTATTAGCTGCGAATAAGAAACAAAACAAGAGTAAATTTGATTTTACAAGTTTACTCCTTGTTGTTTCTGTATTATTTATCATTACAAGATTATTTCTTTGGGGTACTTATAAAGTTAATGGTCATTCTATGGACCCTACTCTAAGTCAGAATAATTATCTTGTTACTATAAATTACTCTTCTATTGATAGAGGTGATTTAGTAACTGCTAAGGAAGATAATAAAGTTATTATTAAAAGAGTAATTGGCTTACCAAATGATACTATCGAATTTAAGAATGACAAATTATATGTTAATGGTCAAGAACAAGATGAATCTTATTTAAATAAATTTAAGGAAGCATTTAATACTAATAGACTTCATGAAGAATATTCTTACAATGAAGCTTATCAGACATTAGCTGCTCAAATGACACATTTTACTCTTGATAAAAACGGTAAAAGTGAATTTTCAATTACTCTAAAAGATGATGAATATTATCTATTAGGAGATAATCGCCCCGTTTCAAAAGATAGTAGAGAAGTAGGGCCATTCTCTCGTAAGCAAATTACTGGCGAAGTCATTATTAAGAATATAAACCCATTTAAAGCAAGTATTTTTTATACTTGCTTTTTATTATTTATAGAAAAATAAAGGAAAATTGCTATAAAAACCGTTTTCTCATTTTGATATGAATATTGTAAACAAAAATAAAAAAGGAGACTTTTGCTATGACAAATTTAGTAGAAATAGCAAGAGCTTGGAGAGATAAACAAATAACTAAAGATGAATTACTACAACATCTAAAAAGAGTTAAAATATATAGACCGAATACAGATAGAGATAGCTCGGAAGAACTTATCTACTTCATTGGGGATAAAAATAGTCTATTTGAAGTTGAAGAATATATTTTCCCATTAGAAGAAGATAAACCCTCTTTTAACGAGTTTCAAACTTTGGTTAATTCTTCAAGTATCGCATAAGAGAGTAAAGCCGGATTACGATTCGGCTTTTTTCACGTTTGCAAGAATCTCTAATTTATGATAAAATACATTATAAACTAAAAGAAAGAGGTGAACTATATGAACTTAGAAATGCTTATTACGTTTTCAATCATATTCTTTCTCAATTTGATTACTTCAGCATTAAGCCAATTGAAATATGTATTAGCAAATAAGTCTAAGAGCTGGAAAATGTACGCTCTTATTGGAATTGATACTCTATTCTATTTATGGTCTTTAAAATTAGTTATGAAAGATACTTCACTTTGGGGTGTTGTTGTTCTAACAATTGGTAAATTATTAGGAATTACATTAGCTAACTTTATTGAAGATAAGCTAATTAGAAAAATCTATCTCTACCAAATCTATTTATCTGATTATGATTTTGTTTTAGATTTAGAAAAAGCAGCTCATGAAAATAATATTTCAGTTACTACAGTAAAAGGTCATTCTAATGGCATTGAACGATTTATCATTTCTGCTCATTTAACTTCAAAACAAGCGAAATGGCTATTTACTTACTTAAAAGAACATGGAATCAAAGACCCAACCGCAGATGCTTTTGAATTATCAAAGACTTTCGGAAATATTAAAAATCGACTAGAATTTTAAAAAATATTTTTAAAAAAGTGTTGACAGTTTGAAATAAATTATATATAATAGACTTATCAAAAGAAAAAGAGGACTAAATTATGTTTTATGTTTTGCTATTCTCACTATTGCCTATCGCTTATGTAATGTGTACAAAAGTTGATGATGAAGTATTGCTTGAAAATGGTGTAATGCCATATAAAAAGGGGAACTAATATGGTAAATGAAATTCTATTAGAAGTTATCAAAGAAGAACTTGCAGAAAAAGGACAAATTAAAGTTGTCAAAGGTTCAAAAGTATTTGTAATGAAAGATTTGCTCTATGTGGGAGCTCGTGATGATTACCAATTAGCAGCTCATTCATTTGCTCAAGACAAAGTTTGGCTGAAAGATTTCCAAAAGGATTGGAATTTTGAAGCTATTGCTATTTAAAACTTATCAAAAATGATAAGTTTTTATTTTTGTTGACAAATTTCACTTCTTATTGTATAATGAATATATAAGAACAAAAGGGGGAATGAAGAATGACTAAATTCATTAGTATTAGAATATGGAAACACGGGTATGATGAACAAGTAATTATCAATATTGATGATATTGCACGGGTAAGTGAGGGTCCGAATACCCTTACATTAAAAACACCTTTTGAAGATGGGAGTTTTGATAGGACTGTATCTTCTGAAGCTATTGATAAACTAAGAAAAATATTAAATATAGAAACAATTGATGTGTAGAATTACTTTTTGAATAAGGAAAATGAAAGAGTTATGAAAATAACTCTTTTTTAAGTTGACTTTTTTAAAATTTTTGAATATAATAGTTTAAAAGGAAAAATATATATAATTAAGCCTAATGCTAATTATTATATTTTTAGATATAAAAAATAAAACAGTGAGGTTAGCAAAGAATGACTACAGTATTATCAAAGCTCATTTTTAATAATGAATATGTAGTAATACTTAATAAAGATAACGAAGCAATTGGATTAGATAAAGTAACCGGCATTGTAGGTAGAGTTATTCTATTAAAAAATGGCAATAAATATAATGAGAGCGATTTGGTTAGTAGAACAGATGATACAAAAATTGCTCCATATTACAGTTTAGTTGCACATAGAAATTTGACAAATTGGGAGAAAGAAAATAAAATCAAAAAATTTAGACATAGAATCTTGTTTAAATTATTCAAAGAATTTTCTCTACGATTTACATTTGATACATGCTCAAAAATTGCACAAGAAAAATCGAATCTAACGCCAATGAAATATGTCATTACTCCTAATGAGCTTGAACAAGTAGTCAGTGAAAAAGTTGCTGAGCTCTATAAAGGAGAATATTATGACCGTGAACCCGTACAAAATTGAGTATCGAAATTTACTCAAAGAACTAGCCGAGGATAGAGATGAATCCTTGAGAGTGCTAGAGGAAGGAGTTGACCCCGAAACACATATAGAACTTAAAAAAGAAGTTTATGTTTTAAATAGCATAGTGGCAAGAATGGAAAGTTTTTTGAGGGAAGAACCGTGAAAATATTTTTAGACGATTTGAGGCCAGTGCCAGATGAATTTGATTTGGTGTTTAGAAGTGGAAAAGCATTATTAAAATATTTAAAAGAAAATCCTAATCAACATTATGAGTTAATCTCATTTGACCATGATTTAGGGGAAAACACTTTAACTGGCTATGATGTAGTAAAAGCAATTGTAGATGACCTAGACATCAATTTTACTTTTGATAGGATTCAATTTCACACTGCTAATGTAGTTGGTTTTAGGAATATGTACTACTACTTAGTTAATGCTCAAATTTATGATTTATTCCCACCTGGTATTATAGATAAAAATTTAAAGACTTACACAAGTGTATAACTGATTTTTTGGGTTGTTATATCGTCATATAAGCAACATTAAAACAGTTGAAACTGATTTTCGATAAATGTATCGAAATTCCACAAAAGCAGCTTAAAACAGCTTAAAATAAAAAAGAAAAGAGTGATAACATTGACCACATTTACAGAATTATTTAGAGAAGCAAAAGAGGGTAAAAAATTAGTGGCAAGACCTATTAACCAAGATTTACAAAAACATATTGATTCATTGAATAAAATGTTTTCTGAAAATTGGTCTCCACTTTTTGATAAAGATAAAGACTATGAATTATGGTCTGATTATTCTAATCATGTTTATTTTGGTAATAATTATCAGCATATTCTAGTTGTAAATAAATCTACTATTGATACAATTGAGTTAGCACCAGTTAATTGGTCACTTATCAAACGTTTCCCTTATCCATTAAAAACTATGTATGTTATGATTCTAAAACATTTAGTTAGGCGAAAAATAATTGGAGAATTTAAAAAGGCTGTAATTGATAGTGGGCTGTCTGCTATCTTTGATGAAGTTCAAGACTTGGATTACTTGATTAGGGCTATGAATAACGTTTTAGGGGAAAATACATTTGTATTTAATGATAACACTATTAAATTCAAAGATGAAATTATTAAAGTAAATAACCTAAACCTTATGAGAAATTGCTATAATACTCTGAACGAAGATTTACTTTATACAGACACTCCAAAAGATTACAAAGAAGTAAATTTAGATTTATTTAATTTGCTTAAAACAGATAGGGAGCTTCGTGGCAATTTAATTAAATTACTTATCACATTAAAAAATCTTTATCTTAATGAAGTAAATACATTTTATCCTAAAGAATGGATTGAAGATACTAAAAACAAATTTGAATCTCTTTGCCATAAATACACTATCAATCCTAATGATTACTTTTTATATCCAACTATTCGTAATAACTCTATTTCTTGGATAGTTGCACCAAAGAGGACAGAGCTTGATTTTGACTCTTATTTTTCTTTAAATACTTGGTATACACATAGAGATATGAAGAATATTTCTAAAGAAGTATTTTATAATAGTTTTGAAGAATTGGAAGATAAAGTTTTGAATGTTGCTATTAAGGAAGTTAATAATACTGTAGCAGATAAGATTGTAGATAAGACTATCAAAAAAGTTCGAGAACTTAATCTAAGAACGAATGACATTGATAAAGAGATTTCTTTCAATGATAATAAAATTAGTGTTGCAGTAAAGGGTGGAAATTTGAGCTTGAAATACAAGGATTGTACTTTCCAATGCTCTTATTACTCACCACACGGGCCTAAAACTTACTTTGATAAAGAAGATAAGACATTAGCAAAAGAAAATTGGCTGGATTACAAGATTAAACTTCGCCAAGTATCAGATTTATTTATTGAATTTTTAAATAGTTAAAAGATAGCACAATTTTGTGCTATTTTTTATTGACAAACTGGAAAGATTATAATATAATAGAATAAAATGAAAGGTGGTTATAAAAATGGAACGTTTACAAAAAGTTATTTATCTTATTGAAGAAAATCCGCTTGTAAGTGAGTTTGATGATGTAGAGAAAATTCTAAAATCAATTTTTGGCTCTCGTAAAATTAAATCAATCCTAACTCAACAAGTAAAAAAGACTTTTAATCTGGGTCATGGCGGAAGAAATCAATCATATTGTCTGACTGACCAAGAAAGCAAGACTTATGAAATTGCAATTACTCCTATTGTTGATTACATTGTAAAAGTAACTGGTTACAACTTACAAACTTCTGACCGTTATTATAGAGTAGAAGAACTTATTGTTAATGAAACAGATATAGCAAAATGCTTAAAACAATCAATGAAAGCTAATCACATCATTTAATTTTAAAAATAGAAAGAATAAAAAAATGAAAACATTAAAAGAACAACAAGTAACATCACTATCAGAATTGCTAAAAAATGCTAAAAAAGCAGAACAAACAGTTGAACAAGATTCTAATAAAGAAAGTGCTGTTGACAGAGCAGCTAAAAATCTCAACTCGTTGTTTGAAAAGTATTGGACGCCATTGTTTGATGAAAATAAACAATACCCAATGTGGAATGATGGTATCTTAATTTATTTTGGGCAAGGAATGAGCGATTATTTCAGAGTTGAACAAACTTCTATTAACAAAATAGTACTTGTTAAATGCCCTGCAAGTAACAGAGTGACTTACCCAGATACAATAGCTAAATCTTATAATAAAATTCTTTTAATGATTATTACTCTTCATATGTACAAAGACTTTAAAAAGGAAGTTGATTTTTGTGAAGTTCTCAAAGAAAGAAATATTAGACATGCTGTTAACAGTTTTCAAGATTTAATTGACCTAATTGGATTTGTTTCTTATGATACGCTTAATGAAAATCATAAAAGTAATACTATTGAAATTAAAAATTATAAGATTAAAATTTCTCCAACATTAGAGTTCGCTAAGAATTATTACTATAAATTGTATTCTAGTAATATAAAGAATATTCGACAATATGTGAATGAAAATAGTGAGTTTTCTGAAATTCTATTTGAACGTTTAATGACTCATCAAGATAACTTTACGGGATTTAAAGAAGCCATTAACCAGTTAGTTCAAGTTTATTCAGAAATGTGTGATACGCTTTTGCCAAAATCAGATATGCAACAAATTAAAAAACAATTTGTTTCCCTCTGTAAAAAATATGATTTAGACAGCAATAATTATCGTGTCGCTGTAACTAACTGGCATAATTATAAATTTATCCTTTCTGTTGCAGAACGAGGTAAATGGGAATATGGAACTTTTGAGGAATACTTAAAAAATAATTCTAATTATAGAGCTTTGAAAGCTAAAGAAAAAGGGACTGCTGCTTTTGATTATCAAGATTTAGAAAACCAAATCAAAGCTCGCGCTTTTGAAGATTACGCTAAAAAATTTGCTCAAAAATTTTATGAAAAAAATAAATCGAAAATAGAAGAGCTTAAAAAAGTAAAATTTCTTCATAAGAGAGATTTAAAATTCAAAAATGAAAAACTCAACATTTTTATTGATAGCGAATACTCTAGACTTCAAATTACTCATAACAATTTTAAATTTTATAGGGTTGCTGGTGCTCTATACGATTTTACAATTGACTCTTTCACCGTTCACGATAAAGTAATGGAACTGCCATTTGAGGAAGTTCAAAAACTCTTAGAAGCTTCTGCTGGAGTAATTGAGAAATTTATAAATAGTTAAAGGAAAATAAATCATGAACAGAACTATCAAAGATTGTGTTTATGGTCTTGCTGTTGGGGACGCTTTAGGAGTCCCCTTTGAATTTAGACCAAGAAATACTTTTAATGCAACAGATATGACTTCAGGTGGTGTTTGGAACCAAACAATTGGAACTTGGTCAGATGATACAAGCATGACTATTGCTACTTGTGATGCACTCAAAGAAAATAATAAAAAGATTGATTTAAAAGCAATTCAACGAAACTTTGTTATTTGGAAAGATTATGATGCTTATACTGCTCATAACAATACTTTTGATGTAGGAAATACAACTGCTCAAGCTTTAGATAGACGAAAAGGATTTGATGATTTGTATTCTAATGGTAATGGAAGTCTAATGAGAATTTCTCCTTTAATTTTTGTTGATTGTACAGATGAAGAAATTTCTAATGTTAGTGCTATTACTCATGCTCATGCTTATTCAATCGAAGCTTGTGTCTTGTATGTAAAGATTGGAAAAGAATTACTTAAGGGCAAATCTTTAGAAACAATTTTAGATGAATTGGAATGCTCAGCTACTTTCTCACGATTAAAAAATCTAAAAAAAATAGATAGAGATTCCATTCAATCTGGTGGTTATGTTGTTCATACTTTAGAAGCTTCCTTATGGTGCATTTTAAACACTGCTACGTACAGTAGCGCTGTGCTCACTGCAGTTAATCTTGGTGATGATACAGATACAACGGCTGCTGTAACAGGTGCTCTAGCTGGACTTATTTACGGCTATGAAGATATTCCAAAAGAATGGATAGACAAACTTGCTAATAAAGAGTTAATTGATTCTTGCTTATTCTAAAATAAAAAGATTTAGCACATTAAATTGCTAAATCTTTTTTAAGTAAATTCTATTAAATTTATTTTATAAGCAAGTTCTATTGCTAATTGTTGTCCTAATGATAACTCATTAAACTTCTTATCTTCCATTTTGTCTATTTCATTCTTGTATTTTGCTCTAATCTCTGCCATTCTTAATTCCTTATCAAATTCTGCTTTGTTACTAACTCTTTCAGCAATAATTTCTTTTATTTCATCTGAAATTGTTATTTTGACTTCATTCTCAAGCAATCCGTACGCATAGCATAATTTAATCAATTCTTTTTCATCTTTGATGATGAAATATTTATTTTCAAATCCTATGGGTAAATCATTATAATTTTTTATTGGAAATTTAATATTTCTTGATTGAGCCCAACGAGGAACTAACTTATTTTGTCTTTTTAAAGAATTTTCAATATGATTCATTTACAAACTCGCTTTCTTTTGTTATAATGGTGTTATATAAAATATTATTCTAAAATAAGAGGTATCAAAATGACTATTTTAATTATTGGTGTAATTGCAGTATTGGTAATCTTTTTCATTGGTTTCAAGTATAAACAGAATATTGAAGCTAAGAAAAATGCTAATAAAGATAGCGTAGAAGATTTTTCATTTGGAGTAGGAGCAACTGCTTCAACTAATATGGTGAAGAAAGAACAAGGCTTAACTCCATTAGAAAAAGCTACAGCAGTAAAAACTTTAGAAAAAATGGGCTATGAAAAGGTAGAAATTATCAAATTGCTAGGAGAAGATGTCTATGACAATTAAAATCGGCTTAATTCAAGGTAATGGAGAAGATTTAGTTGGTGGCGGGTCTATTCAATTAGAATATAATTTATGGGCTGACTCACAAAATGACATTGAATTATTTAATTTTGTAGCTGCACCAAATAAAGAAAAACCTAGCTTTTATTTGGAGAAAGAAATTTCAGGTCGAACTTTAAAAAATGTAGTTGAATTTAATAATTCAACACCTTATTCAGTGTTTGATAATATGGATAAATTGATTGTGTTAACTTATCCATTTGCTGATACATTGCAAGATGAAGAAGAAACAGCTACATGGTACAAAGAAACTTTAAAACAATTCAAATCTAATCAAGATAAATGGTTGGGTGTTATTTGTTATGACTACAAAAAAGAAGTTGTCTTGAATAATCTTGGAGCACTTCATGTGGAATTATATGAAATGGCTGATAAGATTTGGGTGAATAACAAATTAAATCCATTGGTTAAGTACTTATATGAAAATAGCAAGGTAACACAAGAGCAATTTCATTTTACTTGCCCACAATTCATGAATGAAACTAAACTTGAATGGAAAAATCCTAAAGATAAAAAGATGAATTGGCTTTATTATCAAGGAAGAGCATTATCTTGGAAAGGCTGGGATGCGTTGCCACATTTATCCCAATATTTAAACAATTATCACTTAATCTTTAATGGATTGGGTGCGATTGAGGGAGAATATGATTCTATCTTTAGAACAAGTTATGTTGAAGTAACTTATGATACTAACACATCTGACAAAGATAGAATGAAGTTTAATGCTATGTATGATAAATATTTCGTAAGAAAAGAAAAAGAGACTTCAAAAGTTGAATTGTATGGTTTCTATGACCCGAAAACAGCTAATGAAATTACTTCAACAGCAGGATTTGCTATGTATTATACCATTTTAAATCCCGATAATAATTTCTTCCCCGAATATGCTCTTATTGATGCAATTAGAAACGGCACGGTTGTTATTTTACCACGTTGGTATTTCGACCCAGATAATTTTCTTGAACTCAATGATTCGTTAAATAAGTATACTAAAACTAGAATTATTAACGGAACACCTGAAGAAACAGGTTTCTTAACTTATGATTACAAGAACAATGATTACTGGCAACTACAACAAAAACTTGATGAATTACGTGCTAATCCTAATCTATATGAGCAATATAGAGAAAGAGCATTTAATTATATGATTAAAGAACACGGTGCTGACAAAAAAATTAGAGATTTTATGAAATAGAAAGGAGCTAATATGGTGGAAATAAATACAAAAACAGATTTATTAAGAGAAATTGAAGAATTTAGTAAAGCTCTTTATAAATATAGAAATATTGGCCCACTAATAATTTCTGAAAAAGAATACAATCCTTATTATGTTGAGAATGGTTATTTGAAACGAGCTGATTATAGTGGTGTTATTATTGATGAAAATGCTTTTCTTGCTTTTTACGCAGTATTTTTTGATTCAATCAAATTAGATTCTAATGCAGAGAAAGTTTCTGACAGTGATTACTTCAATACTCTTTATTTTAAATATAAAGCAAAAGATGAAAAAGAATCAAGTAATTTAGACACGTTTATGCAGATTGTTAGAAGTAATCAAGAAGATAAAAATAAATCATATGAAGATGAAGAAGCATATACTGCAGTTGAAGGTTTTTTAGACCTTGTACTTAGACGAAAAATTCGTAAAAACATCAAATCCAAAATTTCAAAAGATAAATCTCTGACTCAAATAGTAAAAAAGGAAGATAATAACAAAGATTACAGGACAATAAGTTTTGTGGTGGCTTCTTTGTTGTCTATCTTGACTACTTTTTTGGTGATGCTTTCTGGTTTTAATCCAGTAACTGCAGCTTTTATCATTATTATTATTTTAATTTTATTTGCTTATACTATTTCTTGTTTTACTGTAAATAAATTAAATAAATCAGAAAAAGAAGAATTAAAACAACTACCTAAAGATTTTAAAAAATATATCCTTGGTGGTTACACTACTTTTAACGAAGAATTTTTCTCACATCAAATCTCAAGTTATATTGATAGTTTCTTCAAAGATAGTGTAGTTTACCCTTATGTAAAAGCAAAATATACAAAAATAGAAAGTGGAAACAGTATTACAAATGAATAAAAGAGAATTACTTTACGAAATTGATAAGTTTGATGAAGCATTACAAACCCATAAATACACTGAAGAGTTAATTCCAGTAGATAAATACTTCCCTTACAAATTAGATGAAAGGTCTCTTATAAGGAGTGATTTTGAAAGTATCATCTATGTTGAAGATTCATTCCTTATGTTTTATCAAACTTTCTTTGATAAAATTAAGTTAAATGAAAATGCTCAACAAGTATCAAAGAGTAAATATTTTAATACGCTTTATCATGATTATCTAAAAGAAACAAAACAAGAAATTAAAAAAGATACATTTTTACAATCACTTGATGAAAACAAAAAAGATAAAAATGAAGCTAAACCACTTGCAATTTCAAACTTCTTTTCCAATTTTCTTATGTACAAAGGTCGTGAAATTCAAGAACAGTTAAAAAGTAAAGCTTCACCGGAAAAACAATTGTTCAAAGTGATAAGTGGAAAATATAGTTATGAAGAAACTATGCAATTACTTGGAGCGATTGATATTGCAACCTTATTTGGAGTCTTGCTAACAATTTCAATAAATATTGCAAGAAAAGAAAACTTCCTTGAGTGGCTAATACCTGTAACATTTATGGTTGTTATTCCTCTAAATTTAGCACTGTTAATATATTGGTTGAAATGTAAAGGTACAAAATCAGAAAATAAAGAATTAAAAGACTTACCTGCTAATTTCAAATCATATATTGGTGGCGGATTAACAATAACTAGTGAAGATTTCTTTAGTCCTATTACTTTTGATTATCTTGATGATTTTCTTAATGACAGTGAAGTTTATTTGTATTTAAAAGAAAAATATAATAAAACAGAAAGAGAGAATGGAATAGTAGATGAATAAGAATGAATTGATTAGCGAAATATATGAATTTGAAAAAGAATTAGCACAAAATTACGATAAAAAACTATCCACTAGAGATAAATTTTCGCCTTATTTTATAAATAAAGGCGTATTAGTTAGACAAGTGTTTGACGGCAAAGAAAATATAGAAATAAATGCTAGAGATTTAAAAACGACTGAAGAGTTAATAACTTTTTATGAGAATTTCTTTAAATTAGTAGACAATGCGTATGAGAACACCTATAAATCATTAAAGGATAATTGTCAAAGCTCAGATAGTAAATATTTTAACAAATTATCGTGTTTCTTAGCTGGTGGTTATGACTCTTTTGAGAGAATCTATAACAATCATAACTCAGGTCAGACAGACTCATTATCTTTCATATTCAAAAAAAGATTTCAAAATGATTTTATTTATGAAGTAGATATAAAAGGGAAGACTTTGAGTAATTGGTATAAATTTGAATATAATAAATATTTTATAGCGTTTATGGGTGGTCTCATAGGTTTTATTGCGACTGGATTTTTCTATTTATTATTTAATGATTTGATGGCAACATTAGTTTCAGGTGGTATCTTTTCTTTTATTGTTGCTTTTGACATTATAAAAGCACAATATACACTTAGAACTCATCATATAACTAAAATTGAAGAAGAGTTCTTTAGTAAAATTCATGACATATCTTCACAAGAACTTCTTAAATATATTAAACTTTGCAAATACGAAAAGTATTTCAATGATTATTTTAAAGGTGATGTTCTGTATGAAGAATTAAAACGAAGATATAATATTAGCACTACTAATTCTGAAAATGAAATTGTAAATGGATAGAACTTATTGACTTTATTCTAATTTTAATATATAATAAAAATAATAGAAGCTAATAAGAAAGTAGGATTAAAATAAAATGAATAAAAGTGAATTGGTTCATGAAATTTATAAATTTGATAAGGAATTAACAGATTATGGACTAAAGAAAGAAATTAAATTACATAACAATTATTATTTGACTTTTGGAACATTACACCGTAAAATTGGTAATAATACAATTTTTGTTTCAAATTTGACCACATATAATAAAGAAAAAGAATTGTTAGCTTTTTATGAAACTTTTTTCCATGACCTCGATACATTGAATGAGTACCGTGACGGTGATTCTTACTTTGAAAAAGTGCTTAATTATATCAAAAGAAAAACTTCTTATGATAAATTTGAATTAGTTCATTCTGGTTTTGACAGTAGAAATGATTACAATAGCATTGAATACCACTTCAAAGACAGCTACAACAAAGAATTTTTACCAGAAAGTAAAGCTCAAAAAGAAGCATTAGAAAATAGACACAAATCATTTAAAATATACAATTTTCTCTATTGGTTCTCTCTTGCAGTTTTTGTTGCTGTTATTTTCGTAGTAGCAGTATTTCTTTTTACTGGGAAAACAAATATTTTCTATAATCCATTTCTTACATTAGCATTGATTCTTGGAATTTCATCAAATATTTATAGCAAATATGTCTATGCAAATGTTGAAAAATATAGAACTATAGCTGACAATATGAATTATGAAGTTGGAGATTTTGCAAAGTTAAAACAAAGAGATTATTATAAAGACATTTATCAATTCTATAAAGATGATTTATTCTTCAAAGAACTTCAAAAACAATATAATATAACTACAACACCAAACGGTAATCAAATTTTAGGAGATTAACAAAAATGACTAGAACTCTAAAAGATACATATAAAAATAAAAAAGTATTTATTACTGGTATTACAGGTTTTAAAGGAAGTTGGCTTGCATTGCTCTTACATAGATTAGGAGCAGATGTAAAAGGACTTGGATTAGAACAACCTGAACCAAATACAATCTTTTACAAAGGAGAAATTGATAAAATTGCTAAAGTCTATATTCAAGATTTGCGTGATGAATTTTCAGATGAATTAACTTCTGACATTCAAGAAGCAGATTATATTTTCCATTTAGCTGCACAACCAATCGTATCAGAAGGCTATCGTGACCCTTATGGAACATTTAATACAAATGTTATGGGTACAGTTAAAATGCTTGAATTAGTCAAAAATTCTACTCATGAAGTATCTTTCCTTAGCGTAGCAAGTGACCGTGTTTATGCTTCAGTACCACACCCTCATGTTGAAACAGACTCAATGGCTGGATTTGAACCATATTCATTATCTAAAGTATTTGATAATATGCTTGTAGATATGTACAGTCAAATGGACGGTGTTTCTGATAAAGTTAAATTCATTAACGCTCGTGCCTCAAACGTTCTTGGTGGCGGAGATAAAGGAATCAACCGTATTGTAACTTCAATTATGGACGCTGTTGAAAAAGGAGAAGTTCTTAAATTGAGAAATCCAGCCTTTGTTCGTCCTTACCTTTATGTATTAGATTGTCTTTCTCAATATTTAATCATTGCTTCTTATGGAACATATAATGCTTATAATATTGGTGCAGGTGAACATACAAGTGTTTCAGTACAAGAACTTGTTGAATCCTTTATCAAACAAAGTTATCATGATTTGAAATGGGATAATACTGGAGAACAATTTGGATTTGAAGGTAATACATTGCTAGTAAACACTGATAGATTCCATAATGAGTTTCCTAAAGTAAATTCTGTATGTGATACTATTGATGATGTGGTTAATCGTATTTTACTAATCAATAACGAATCAAACAGTGGTCTTGCTAAACAAAAAGCAGAAATTCTTATTGATGAAGCAATTTCTATTTATAATAAATTTTAAGTGGGGCTAACTATGGGAAAATTTTTAATTGAACTTTATGAATGTTATGGCAGTAGTTGTGAAATAACAAAGAAAGAAAAAAGTTTTGTAATTGATTCAATGGAGGAACTTGAAGAAGCTTTAGAAGATATTGATTGTGAATGGTTAATCGACACTTCTAATTCTGAATATAAAAATTTTGCTAATGGAAATTCTACAATTGCTATTATTGAAGATTCTGGCGATTGGGATGACCCGACAGGTTATAAGCTTGTTCGTTACTCTTATGAAGAAAAATTACAACAATTACAGAAAACTTATCAAAAAGAGCAAGAAGAACTAAACAAATTATTTAATATTTAATTTATTAAAGAATAAGAAAGGTTGAAAAGAAATGGGAAAATTTTTAATTGAGATTTTCGGAGTTTATGGAAAATCTGACGCAGATACAAAAATTGAAAGCTTCGTTATCAATTCTATTGATGAACTTGAAGAAGCTATGGAAGGCTATGAATGGTTATGTAGTGATGATGGCAAATCAGACTATGAAAGATTCATTAAAGGAGAAATCTCAAGTGCTTCATTCCCTCATTGGGGAGACTGGGACGAACCGGATAGCTATGATATAGTTCGAACTTCATTCCAAGATAAACTTAATGAAATCGAAAAAGAGTACAAAGAAAAGAAACAAGAATTATATGAAAAGTTTGGAATGAAAATGTAACTGACCCAATACAAAACTAAAAATAAATCATTTGGAAAGTAATGGAGAAAGAATAGCTTTCTCCCTTTCTTTTTAATTATGATATAATAAAGAAAATTTTTAAAATGAAAGAGGTTTTTTACTATGAAAACTTATGACTTTAATAAGGGAAATGCAATCACAAATAACTATAGTTTAAGTGATTACTTCTCTACTATTTACACTAAAATGTTTATTGGATTGATTATAACAGCTTTGGTATCATATTTACTTCCACTTATGTTACCGGGTGTGTTTGTAGCAATCGTACATAACTATAAAATTGTAGCAATCTTGTCATTACTTGTTGAAATGGGTCTAATATTTTACATTGGAAAATCAATGAAAGACTCAAGTAAAAATATGACACCTTGGTTCTATTTATATTCGTTTGTGAATGGAATTACGTTTAGTGTTATTTTATCTTTTTCTAATCCAGTAACAGTTGCAGTAACTTTCTTAATTACTTCTGTTATGTTCGGAACTCTTGCTTTTATTGGAAGAACAACTAAGAAAGATTTATCTGGTATTGGAAAATTTGCTATTGCAACATTACTTGGTTTAATCATTGCTACATTAGTTAATATTTTCTTACATAATACTATGTTAGATTATATTATTACTTATCTTGGTGTAATTGTTTTCTCTGCTTTGATTGCTTATGATAATCAAAAAATCCAAAAAGGATTTGCAAGAGTAAATCAAGATAATTACAATAATGTTACTACTTGGCATGCTCTTGATTTATACCTAGACTTTATCAATCTATTCTTATACATTTTAAGAATTTTGGGCAAAAACAAATAAACTGCAGTCTAAGCTGTTTTAGTAATGGTTAGGGTTAACTATCAAAAATAACCCAAAACTGTTGCTAAAACAGTTTTAGTTTGTTTAGCAATGACTCTAGCAACGATATACAAAATAAAAATTTTAAAGAGGTATCTTAATGAGTCAAATGCACATTGGAAGTAAAGGTGTGCCTATGAAATGTGTGGCACAACCGGGTAAATGTCCAAAAGCACCAGGTATTGGGCACTTTGAGAAAGTGGAACAAGCTCAAGAATTTGCAGACCGTCTAAACGAATTAGAAGCAAATGGATTTACTTATAAAGATGTTCCAAAAGAAGATATTAGCAAGCTTGATAATGCACAACTAATCCTTGCTCAAAAAGAATTGAGCGCTCATAAATCTGAATATGAAGATTACAAGCAACGTATAAAATGGCGTAAAGAAGTTAGGTCAAAAGCTCAACGTGAAATGAAGTCTATTATTGATGATAATAATAATCAAATTGCAAGAGTAGTACAAGCTAATAATTTAACTGCACAAGCTCGTAGAGCATGGAAAAATGCAGAGGGTGAAGAAAGAAAAACTGCTTATGCTCAATATAAAGAAGCATTAGCAAATAGTAATGCTATTTATACAGAAGCAAGTAATGCTACAAGAGCAAATCAAGAAAATTTCTCTAAATTAGTTGACAGAAAAGAAAAAGCTGAAACAGAACTTTTGGAATTTATGGAAGCAAGAGCTGTTCAATCAAGCGAAAAGAACTATGCTATTAACGTTGACGCTGAAATTGATAAAAGAGAAATGAACAAATAACGAAAAGAGGTGAATTTCACCTCTTTTATTTTTGGAATAATATAACTATAAGAGTTGAAAAAGATATTTAAACTCATCAAATCATGCTTAAGAAATTAAGCTATACTAAAGGAGAAAAAGATTATGCCCTTTTTTATAATTTTTCTAATTATTGCTATTGCAGTACTTGCATTTTTCTTCTCAACTTACTACATCGTACCACAAGGGAGTGTAGCTATTGTTGAAAGACTAGGTAAATACCACAAAACTTCTACAGCAGGTTTACATTTTTGTTTGCCTTTAGGGATTGACAAAGTTGCTATTAAATTACCACTTCGTATGCAACAAGAAGAAATGGCAGTTGAAACTAAAACAAAAGATAATGTATTCGTAGTTATGGCTATTGCTACTCAATATAGAGTTTCAGAAAATAACGTAACAGATGCTTTTTATAAATTGCTTCGCCCTAAAGCTCAAATTCAATCTTATATTGAAGATGCTTTAAGAAATGCTGTTCCAAAATTAACTCTTGATGAATTATTTGAAAAGAAAGACGAAATTGCTCTTGAAGTTCAAAAACAAGTTGCTGAAGAAATGTCAACATACGGTTACATCATTGTTAAAACACTTATTACAAGAGTTGAACCTGACGCTGAAGTTAAACAATCAATGAATGAAATCAACGCAGCTCAACGTAAAAGAATGGCTGCTCAAGAACTTGCAGAAGCAGATAAAATTAAAATTGTTACTGCAGCTGAAGCAGAAGCAGAAAAAGATAGATTACATGGTGTTGGTATTGCGAACCAACGTAAAGCCATTGTTGATGGTTTAGCAGAATCTGTAAAAGAATTGAAAGACTCTAATATGCAATTAACTGAAGAGTCTATTATGAGTATTCTATTAGTTAACCAATACTTAGATAGTTTGAACAATTTTGCTAAAGGAGATAATAGCACAATCTTCTTACCATCAAGTCCTACTGGAATTGAAGATATTAGAACTCAAATGCTAAGTGCATTAGCAACAAAGAAAAATAAATAAAAAAGAAAAAGCACATTTTTTGTGCTTTTTTCTTAGTTTAGCTTAAAAATAGGAATAATATATAATATAAAGAATTTAAAACAGAAAGAATTGGTAATATGAATTATAATTTATTCCAAAAATTAACCGAAGAACAAAAAGAAAGATATATAGTAACTTCAAAATCTACGGACGATTTTCCACATTTATATACTCCGGCATATTCACCATCAAGACATTTTTCAGCTTGTATTGAGAGCAATATGGATGCAGCTCAAAGAAAAGATATTTGCCGCTATGCTATTTTCTTAACTCAAGGAAAATGTGCTTATTGCGGAGATACACTTATCAATTTAAAAAATGGCAAGAAATATGGAAGTAAAGATTTGAATTGGGACCATATTTATCCAGCTTCAAAATGTAACATTCTAACTTATGGAAATGTATTGCTTTCATGTTCTGATTGTAACATTAAGAAAAGTGATAATAATACATTAACTTGGTTTAAGGAACAGTTAGATAATGTTGAGTTCCCTAATGCTTTATTTACTTATAAAGAATTTGAAATTCTATTAAAACAAGAATTTGAACAATACGCAAAGGATTACCCTTGGGTAAGAGTAGTTAATACAAGATATTTTCATAATAGAGAAAATAGGAGAGCAAAAGAACTAACTCTTAGAGCAATTCATGATGAATTGGAAGTTTATAGCTTCTCTCAAAACTCTGTAAACAATTATCAATGTTCAGATAGTTTCAAGAAAGAGCTTAATATTTTAATTGAAAAAGTTCCAGAGTCGGCTAAAACTTATAATTTCAATCTTGCAACAAGTTATTTCTTCAACAATTTCGGACATGCTGAAACATTTCTGAAAGAAGATTTAATCACCTCATTATTAGATTATAATAATTTTATTTTTGCATTTGATGTGTTTCTTTCAACTCTTAATAAGCACACTTTTTCTAAAGTAAAATATTTTGCTGAAGCCATTATCAAATATTACTTCAAAAAAGATTATAAATTTCCAAGTTATAGAGAGAGAATTATTTATATTAAAGAATTTGATTAAGAGTACTTATATAAGTACTCTTTTCTTTTTTATTTGACAATTTAAGTAAAATGTTGTAAAATGTAGATTAACGAACCTTATAGAAAGAGGTAACAATGGACGATAAAGGAGTTCTACTTATAGAAATTATAAGTACATTGTTTGTTGCTAAACTTGTTGAACAGCAAATGCTAAATAGAACTGAGATTAAAGACTCATTTGAAATCCTAGTTGATTATCAAAATGAATTATATGGAGCAGATTATGAAATCATATTAGATGAAAAAGACTGCCCATTAAACTTACATTCATATTTAGATAGTATTACAATAACTGCCAGACTTATCAACAAGTTAATTCCACTAACTCAAAAAGAAGAAGATAGATACTTCCTTAGACAAATTAAAAGGATTTTTGCTGAAGAAATTAAAGTTATCAAAAATGCCTTAAATAACAAGTTGTGAAAAGACCTCTAATTCATTTTAAGGGTCGTTATATCGTCACTAGTGGAACGCTAAAACAGTTTAAACTGATTTTCGATAAATGTATCGACTTTATAGAAAAACAGCTTAAAACAGCTCAAACTTAAATAGAAAAGAGAACGAAATGAAAAAACGAATCGCAGCCTTTTTTGACATTGACGGAACAATTTATAGAGATTCTTTAGTAACAGAACTTTATAAGAAATTACTGAAATATGAAATTATTCCACAAGAAGAATATATTAAACAGGTTAAAGAGCCACTAACTGCTTGGAAAAATCGCCAAGTTAGTTATGAAGATTATTTAGAAGCACTTACTGAAAACTTCTCAACGACAATTAAAGGATTAACTAAAGCTCAAATTGATTTTGTTACTAATCAAGTAATGACATTAAGCTCTGATAAAGTTTATACTTATACTCGTGATAAAATCAATAAACACAAAGAACAAGGACATATGGTTATCTTTATTTCAGGTTCACCAGATTTTATTGTTGAACGAATGGGCGAAAAATATAATGCTGATTTAGCAATTGGCTCTGGTTATGAATTTAAAAAGGATTTATTTACTGGAAAGATTAAATCAATGTGGACTTCAAGAGCAAAAAATAAGAAAATCAATGAACTCGTAGAAGAATATAACATTGATTTAGAAAATAGCTATGCTTATGGAGATACAAATGGAGATGCTCTAATGCTTTCAAGAGTTGGAAATCCTATTGCTATCAATCCTAATAAAGAATTACTTGCTAATATTATGAAATTGAAGAACAATAGCCATTATAAGATTATTGTTGAACGTAAAGATTCAATCTATAATCTGACTCCCGATATGCTAAAAGATATTTAATTAAAAACCGTTAGGAGCTAAACTTATGACACAACCATTTGATTTTAATAGCATTAGACATTTTGTAGAAAATGTTTTTGCTTATATAACAAGTAATCCTAAAATTGTTTCAATTCTAGTATCACTTGTATTATTGGCTATTTTATATGTAGTAATCAAGAAATTTATTAGGAAGCTTTCTTCCGTTGTTAAATATTATTTTTACAGTTCTATTGGTTTTTCATCTGTAAATATATTAACAACAATTCTATCTTATTTTGCAGTCTCATTGCCATTACCATTTGGAATTAGTAGTTTTTTACTTAATTCAGGTAGTTTAATTACTTTAGTAATTGGATTATGGAAACTTAAAAAGGAGATAGAAGAATTTGGCCTTTAATCTTGATTTATTTTATGAAGAAATATTAGACAAAGACTCTGTTAATTTTTATATTTATATTGAAGATGTAAAATCAGGTGTCAATCTAACTAAATCTATGCCTACTCTAACTGCTCTTTTAAATTGGGATTACAATTGTATTCTTGATTTACAAAGTGATTATCAATCAGGTATGTATGAAAAAGGCAAAGTATTTGAAATGATTAACAATGAAATCTTTGAAATTGTTAATTTTGATGAAATTGAAGATAATAGAGCTCTTATTAACAATTTAACTCAAGAAGATTATGAGAATGGTTATTCTTGGATTGATGAAAATAACATTATTCTATTAGCAAGTGCTAAATGTGAAAATAATGAAGTTGATTTTAAAGAATATGCTCAAGATAGAATTAAAGAATTAAATATAGCTATATATACTTTAATTAGTATCTTTGTCATTGTTTCAATTGTTTATGGTCTATTTCTCTTAAATTTAGGCTCTCTATCTTCCATGATTGTTTTTGGTTTGATTTATTTAATTGGAGCATTTATTGCTTATATTAAAATAAAAGAGCCAATAATTTTGAAAAAGAAATTAAAAAATGGATTATAGAAAAGAACTTAATCTAAAAATAGTAACTTTATATTGAAAACAATTTAAAAATTTGTTATAATAGTAAAAATGAACTCAATAGAAAGGAGATGAAAATATGAACTTCGATTTTGCAAAACCAAATCTTGATGATAAAGTATTTAAATATGTTTCCATGGCAGAATCTATTGCCAAAATGGGTAAAAACTATGACAAAGACTCTATCATTAAAGAACTAAAGGATACTAAGGACTATAAGGATAATACTCTTACAGACTTGGATATTGAAAAAATTGTAGAAATTCTAAAAGATAGAAAAATCTTTTAATAGCCTAAATAAAAGAACTAAATTTTAGTTCTTTTATTTTTTATTCTACCTGTTTGATATAACAAATAAAACAATAAAGGATAGGATAGATAAATGAGTAAAAAATACCACATTTCCAAAAATGGAATACCTGCAGTATGTCATGCTCAACCCGGCAAATGCCCTATAGGTGGTAATGATGTTCACTTTGATTCTGTTGAAAAAGCTCAAGAATATGCAGATTATCAAAATCATTTCGAAGCATTGACTGAAAATCTTAATGCGACAGACACTCCGTCTGCCCCTATGTATGACATTGTTAGGACAGATAGAGCACAATTAAATCTAAATATGAAAGGCTCTCAAGTTTATACTGATACTGTTGATAATGTATTAAGTACAACTTCTGAACCAGATGGTGGGAGCACTTACAATCCTTATGTAAAAACTTCTCCACAAGTTGGCTTTTGTTATTCGCCTTATCCAGAGCGTTCAGTAGAATTTAGTTCTGTTGATGATTTAACATTGAGCACTTATGATGAATATTGTGAGCAAAACAAAGACTTGCTCAGCAAAGAAAATCATTATGTGGGAACATGGCACGACCCAGCTACAGGTAAAATTTATCTTGATGTATCTATAAATACTATGGATGCTAAAGAAGCAAGAAAACAATGTGAAGATAATGACCAAATCGCTTACTTTGATTTACAAGACTTTACTTCTGTAACAGTTAATCAAAACGCTACAAGTGGTCAATCACCTCAAAAAGAATAAACTTTTCTATTGACAAGTATTATTTCTTGTTGTATAATATAACTATAAAAACAATAAAGAAGAAAAGAGAATAATAGATATGAAACAAACAATCCAAACACAATTACTTAATTTGTCAGAAGAAAAACAAAAAGAATTATATGAACTTTCTGTTGCTGTAAGAACTCAATTGGCAAAAGAAAACAAAAATAAAAAATTGAGCTTAACTTATATGAATCTGAAAAACAAACGTGATGAGTTTGTGAGAATGAACTTTCCAAATGTTTATCGAATTGACCGAGGTGTCATTGGAACTATTTGGGCTACACTTTACAATAAATTTTATTAAAAAAGCTTTTTAACACAAAGCTTTTTTATTTTAAATAAAAAGGAGTAATATTATATGACTTTGCTAGACGGGAAAGCAGTTGCTAAAAAAATTCAAGAAGAATTAAAAGAGAAAATCAAAAATGAACCACGTAAACCAATTTTAACAGTTATTATGGTTGAATCTGAAAAATCAGGCCCTAGTCAAATCTATGTAAGAAATAAAATTAAAGCTGCTGAAGAAGTGGGGATTGATGTTAGTGTTATTAACATTCCTAAAACAGTTGAAGAAGATGATTTGATTAAATTTATCGGTGCATATAATGAACGTTTATATTTGACAGATGGGCTTATTGTTCAATTACCATTACCTGACCATATTAACGAACATAAAGTTTTAAATTCTATTAGTCCTCGTTTAGATGTAGATGGCTTTCATGCTCAAAATGCTGGATTAACTCTTGCAGGTAAGGAATGTATGAAACCTTGTACCGCTTATGGAATTATGAGATTATTAGAAGCTTATAACATTGATGTTACTGGAAAGAAAGTAAAAATCATTAACAGAAGCATGATTGTTGGAAAACCTCTTGCTTCATTGATGTTAAATAAAAATGCAACTGTTACTGTACTTCATAGTAAAAGTCTAAATATTAAAAAAGAATGTAGAACTGCTGACATTATTGTTACTGGAGTTGGCGTACCTAACTTCATCAAGGAAGATTATATTAAGAAAGGAGCTATTGTTGTTGATGTTTCAATCAATCGTGTTTATGATGGCTTTGTTTCTAAAATTTGTGGTGATGTAGATTTTGAAAATGTAGCTCCAAAAGCTTCTTATATTACGCCTGTGCCTGGTGGAGTTGGCCCTATGACAATTGCTATGCTCATGGAACAAACTTATCAAGCTTATTTAAATAACAAATAAGAAATGCCTAACAAGCATTTCTTTTTTAAGCTGTTCTGAGCTGATTTTTGTTAGAGTCGATACATTTATCGAAATTACGATTTTACAACTTTTTAATCTCATTAGTTACGATATAACACACCCTAAAATCAGTTTTATAAAATTATTTTTAACATTTTTATTGACATTGCTCACCTTATATAATATAATAGAAACAAATATAAAAAAGAAAGTAGGATTACTATGAAAACTGAAGAAAAAGAAATCTTAGCAGAAAACACTGAACTTGTTAATGAAGTGTTGGCTACGCAAATGGGAAACGTTAATGTTCAAGAATTGGACTACTCATTAAAAAGACTTAATGAACGTGCCCGTGCAAAAGCAGTTTCAATTATGAAAGAACTTGATGAAAATAATTACTCTTCATTGGATAATTTCGGTAAAGATGTTTATAACAGTGTAAATACTAATGCTAATAACGTATTATCCAAAGTTAAAGGTAAAGATGTTTCTAACTTAGGATTGGATTTAGATACATTGCTTGAAAAAATCAATAGTATCTCACCTAGGGATATTAACAAAGCTGACCCTGGTAAAGCATTCTTAAACGACATTTTTGGATTTGCTCGCCGTCGATTGATGAAAATAAAGAATCAATATAGTTCATTAGATAGTCAAGTTGATACTATTGCAGATAACTTGGAATTATCTGTTGCTGAACTACAAAATGACAACCGAACATACGAAATGCTTAAAAAACAAGCAAAAGAAACATTTGAAGAATTAAATACTTACATTGCAGCTGGTGATGCAAAAGTTCTTGAATTAGGACATACAATTGAAGAAACAAACAAAGCACTTGAAACAGATGAAACTTCTAATAAATTGGCTTTGACAACACAATCAACTTCTCTTGTAAATTATCAAACACGACTTCGTAAAAAGACTCAAGATATGAAGAACTTACAATTCTATCTTGCATTTATTCAATACCCATCAATTGAACGTTTACAATCAGATAATGAATTGGTAATTAGTAATATTCGTGATACAATCCAAAGCGGATTGCCAATCTATAAAGCTAATTTAACTACAATTCTTGGGGCACTACGTACTCGTAAAGCTATTGAACAAACAAAAGCTGTTCGTGATACTCTAAACAAACAAATTACTCTTGCTGTTGACATGGTAAAAGATAATGCAAAAGAAATTTCAAAATCTGCTATGGAAACAACTATTGATACTCAAGTAATCATGGACGCTGCTCGTAAGATGCAAGAAACTCACGAAGAATTGGCAGCTACTCGTAATGAAGCAATCAAAGCATTTGATGAGCAATCTAAAGCATTGGAAGAAATGACAAACAAAATTAACAATCACTTGAAAATTGTTGGAGGCGTTAAATAAAAATGGGAATGAATGATGTATTGACTTTAAATCTTGAAAATAAGAAGTACTATTGTTTTTATTGGAATAACCATCTGTATCAGATGAAAGATTTGAAGTCAATCTTCGGTCCCCAATTAACAACTTCTATTTTCTATGATTTGATTAACCAAGATAATGACGAAGCTGCTGTAATTGTAGAAGAAAACACTATCAATTACTCAATCCTTGACATGAACTCATCTATATTAGATTTGTTACCAAATGGAAAACAAGAATTGATGTATGAAGCTATGGCTAATGATGAGTTAGAAGAATATGACAAACCGCTAATTTATACAAATCATTTGAAGTGTTTAAATTCTTTTGATTTGATTAAAGCAGTTGTTGAAGTAAATGATAATTTCTTTAACTTTATGCTTGATGAATATATTAACAATAATGAAGCATTCTTTCCCATTGAGATTTATTTCAATATTGAAAATAAAGAAGTATCAATTAAGAATCCTTTCCAAATTAACTCTTCAATTGCTGATACATTGCAATTGAAAGAAGATTTAGCTAACTTCGTTATTGAAGAAAATCACCTTGGTAAAGAAATAGAAGAATACCAAAAATATAAAGCAACACAAATGCCAAATAAAGGTATTATCCAATTAACTGAATTTATTCTAAAAAAAGAGAAAGAAAATTCAGTGTTTGATTATGAAAATCTATTCTATAAGCAACTACCATCTTTGGTGTTATTAAGATGTCGTGACTCATTGGAAACAAATAATATTGCTTATCAATCTGAAACAAAAATCTGCTTGGAATTTGCTAAAAATATTTATGAAAATATTTCAAGAGAACTTAATTTCATTAAACTTATTCAAGAGAGGTATTTATAAATGTTAGGATTTTTCTCGGCACTTTTTATGCAAAAGAATACAATTAAAGAAGAAGATAAGCAACAATCAAATAAAAAATTTGCTCAAATGAAAAAAGAAGTCTTATTAACTCTAAAAGAATTAGAAGATAAAGAGCTAGATTTTGTTTCAAGAGCACGATTGGATATAGAAAAATTAGATAAAATCTTGAAAGATAATGAAGCTGTAATTGAACTTTCTTTCGGTAGATTATCAGAAGAAGCTATTAGAACTTTAGAACTTATTAAAGATAAAGCTATTGAAAAGAAAAATTATAATAAGACAGCAACAGATGATTATGTCATTCAAAGAGCTATCCAAAATTTAAAATAATTTTTATAAAAAAGAGTAAACTGTCAAAGTTTGCTCTTTTTTTGGAATAATATAACTATAAAGGATTGATATTTCCTACAAATCAATCTATAAAAAGAGGTTTATATTATGTTTAAAAAAGGTTTAATTTTAGCTACCGTTTTAGGTGGTGTTGTTGCTGTAACTACTGCTAAATATCTCAAAGAGAAATTACAAGAGGCAGAAAGCGATAGTGAAGAAATTATCGGTTACAGAGTTGCTGTAGAAAACAAATCAGAAAATTCTATTGCTTATAAAGAAGTTGAATCTTACGATTTAGATACTTTATATCAAGCAGTAGAAGAAGCTATCTTAGATGGTTACATTTCTGATTTTGAATTTATTACTGAATCTGGTTCTTATGCCAATGTTGACTCAATCTTAGTTTATCAAGAGGACGAAAAACCATCACATTTACATTTTTACAAAGATGGTGAAGATTTAGTAATTGAAGCTCATATTCGTGCCTAATCTATAAGAGTACTTTTTAGTACTCTTATTTTAATCATTATTTAAAGGAGTGTAAATAAAAATATGTCTATTACTGTATATGGAAAACAAAATTGTAAACAATGTGAATTTACTAAAAAATTCTTAGATTCAAAACATGCTAGTTTTGTTTATGAAGATTTGACTGATAACATTGAGAAGCAAATTGCTTTGAAAGAAAAGTACAATGTTGAGAAGATGTCATTACCATTTGTTGTTACTGATACTGCTACTTGGTCAGGCTTCCAACCAGACAAATTAGCAAAAGCAATTAAATAAAAAAATAAAAGTACAACTTGTCTAGTATAAGTTGTACTTTTTTATTGAATGATACGTGGTATGATTGTTACTTACACCTGTAACTTATTGTAATAATCAATAAGTGAATTGCAAGGTAATATCTCATGTAGAGGACGGACTCCTAATTCAACTTTAATTGTTGAATCAAGTACATTCGTTAGAAATGACACAATTTGACCATTTCCTTTTAATCTATTTACTTTTTCCTTAATTTCTTTTTTATTTGATTTTAGTTTAACTCTTTTACTCTTTGCCTTTTTAGGTAAAGATTTTTTAAGTTTAATATTAGTAGAACGAATGTCAATATTGATAGCAGCTAATAAATCCCTATCAATCTCTCCAGTTGTAAATTTAACTGTTCTATCTTGAACAGCACCAATTTCTTTTGTTATTGGGTGCTCCTTACTTGTATTAAAAGCAGAAACTTTCTTGACTTCAATTCCATACATAGTAGCTTTTTCTATAATTTTAGAGTGAATCTGTGAATGGTTCCAGCTACCGCCTTGAGAGTTCAACCAAGATAAATTCTCTATATGAATGGTTTTACATTTCTGTTCTAATGCTAATTTAACAATTTCACTTGATAAAAGTTTTGCTTGATAATCTTTAATATTAGTTATTTTAGCTTTAATATTAGAATAAAGATTGTTCCAAATTTCATATTTAGTTTGATTTGTTAATTTTAAATCTTCATAGGCTTTGATTTTATCAAATAGAATTTGTTTATTTTCGTAAAGTCTATTGATTTTATATTCTGTTTCTTGGCTTCGTTTAGTATTGATAAATTCATCGCTGAACTCGCCATTTTTATCCATAACAACAGAACTAAATAATTTAATTTTACCTATATCTATGCCTAAAATCTTATCTTCTAAACCGTAATTTCCAATTTCATATTCATAAGAACAAACACCTATATATTGACCATCTCTCTTTCTTTTAATAAACCTTGGTTTTGCAATTACTCCAGTAAATCTTTCATCTATACTGCTTGGGAATACTATTTCATATTCTATCCAATCTTTCTTTCCAACTTTTATTTCACAAATGTTATTAGTTTTCATTCTGAAAAACTGTTTTTCTGAAATTGTGTAATCAAGACTGAATGTAGCATTCCTTGGCAATTCAGGTATAGAATTACTTCTCTTAATATTAGCAATTCTACTTCTTGTTGGATAAAGATTTAATCTATGTAATGAATTGAACAGCTCTTCATTGATGTTAAAATCATTTTTAACTAATTCATTCCAAATGATAATTGCTTCTTGTTTTGACTTTATTTCTCGTCTAATATTTTCAAACAAGATATATGAGTGCCATGTTTTGTTATGTAAGGGCCAGTCTTTAATTCGGAATTTAAGACTATCTCTTAAATCTCGCCAAACATCACCTCTGAGTTTAGATAAATCAATTTTATCCAAGAGAGCTCTTGTTTCATCATTTGAAAGAATAAAGTTCAATTCATTTTGTAGAAAATCATAAATAGGTATAAGTTCTGATGGCATATTTATATTAAAACTTTTCCATTGAACTCGTTTATTCTTCATTTAACTCCTTTATAATCTTTTCTGTTTTTGCTTTACTTTTACTTCCATAAATTTTATCACAAAAACTTTTAATAACTGAGATAAAATCATCTAGCATGTCTTTATCTTCATTTTCCATATTGTTAATCACTTCTAATTTAATATTTAAACGATTTAATAGATTTTCTATATAATGATAACCAAATCTTGTTATTCTATCCTTATTCTCTGCTAATAGAATGCCATAATCATTACGATTTAAAATTTGGCTAAAATATTTTCTATTATCATTCAACCCTGAGTCAATTTCTTTGTATTCATCTACGATTTCGTAACCTTTTGCAGCTGCATAATTTCTTAATCGTTCAATTTGACTATCTAGTGAAGCTTTGTTAGTTGCATTTGATACTCTAGCATAAAGAACAGCTCTAGTAGATAAAGATTTATCTTCTACAGGTTTATAGTTAGGATTTTTTAAATAGGTTCTTCCATATTCATTGGTATAACCTTCAATTAACCCTTTTTTGTAATGGCGCATAATAGTTCTATAATGATTGCCTTTTAATTTAGCATAATCACTGACTTTTATATATTCTAATTCCATAAAAATTACTCCTTAATTATTATGTTACATTATGATACAATAAATATCAAAAAGAGTCATAACTGACACAATGTTCATACATAAAAAATCTGTAAAATGACTATATTTGTTGACAATGAATTATATCTATGTTATAATCTATTTAGAATTAAAAAGATTATTTAGAAAGGAAATAAATAATATGACAACACGTGGTATGATTGTTAAATGGAGTGATGATGAAATCGAGTTCGGAGAATGGACTCAGGAAAACAATTTGGAAACCTTTGTTGCTGAAACAGAATTAGGAACTTTGAGAGTTCCGATTGACCCAAGTACTGAATATTATGATGATGAAACAGGTCGAACTTACTTTGAAGCAACTGGGGAAGAATATAAAACAGTCGTATTGTTTTAGGTATTAGAATGTGAGAAAAATTTCAGATTTTACAGGCATTATTATTGGAAAGTTGAAGGTGATTGCTAAAACTAAAGAGAAAGATAAATACGGTTATTTCCTTTATGATTGTGAATGTGAATGTGGCAAAGTAGTAAAACGAAACGCTCGCTCAATTGCTCAATCTATTAAAAAACAAACCCATGCAAGTTGCCCCGATTGTAAAAATCAAAGACAATCCGATTTGCTTGTAGAAAGACACAAAAAACAAAAGTGATATAACACTAATATATAATATAATAATAAGGAGGTTTTTGACTCATGAAAAAATCAAAAACTGATAAAAAACTTGATGGTGTATTAGGCGGTATCGCTGAATATTGTAACGTTGACTCAACATTATTACGATTAGGCTATTTCGTATTTGGCTGTTTCTATACTGGATTAGCAATTATCATGTATGTTGGAGCAAGTATCATTATGTCTAATTCGGATAGCAATTCCGAAAATGACACTGAAAATAAAGAATAGAAAGAAGAAACTATGCATTATACTATTGACAGCTTGAATGCTGAGACAGTAACAGAATTATTTGATTTAGCAAGAGATTATTATGGTCTTACTTATGCAGAAATGGAACGACAGCTATCTATCCCAGAGGGTGTGGCTCGGCATGCACTGAAAGCTAAATCTTCAAAATATGCTGACAAAATCAAAGAATACCTTGTTAATTTTTTATCAGAAAAAGACGCTTTAGTAAATTTTGGAGATAAAGAAGATTTTGATTTTTTATTCAAAGAAGCAAATTTAACAAATAAAGAAATTGCAGAAGCTTTGAATATTAGTCCAAGCACTGTCTCACTTAGTAGACAAGGTAAAACAAGAGGTAAAGCCCTTTTTAAGATTAGAGATTTTTTGGAAAATGTTATCAATAATCAATATAAACCATTAGATGAAGCAATCCAACAAGATTCAATTCAAGAAAAGGAACAAGAAACTATGACTGAAGAAACACTTACTGATACTAAAGAAATGAAAACTTATGATGAATTTCTAAACTTTATCAACACTCAAAAAGAACTTCCTATTGTTAAGAAAGCATTAGATGAAACTCTTTCTAAAAATCAAAACCTTGACAAAATCTTGGCTAAAGAAGAATTTATTACTATCGAAACTGCTCAAGAACTTAATGAAAAAATCTTTGCTAATGAATATACAGAAGCAGAAATTCTTGATTTTGAAAATCAATATTACGGCACTGTTAATGATGATTCATTGAAAGATAAAATCAAATCATTTGTAGAAAAACATAATCTATCTCTTGAAACTGCTCTTAAATTGCTTCAAATTTCAGAAGAAGATTATAAGAAAATGCTAGAAGGCGCTGATAAAGTATCAAACAAAACAGCTGATAAAATCTATAAAGCTATTTCTGCTTTTGATGAATTTTACCGCTCAGAAAAAACTCAAGATACTATCAATAATACAAAAAATACTTTTGTAACAGGTTTCGCTATTGCTTCAGCAAAAAGTCAAACATTCCTTAATAAAGGATTAAATAAATTTGCTGACTTCTTGAACAAGAGCGCTGATAAAATCAAAAATTCAAATTCTGAAAATAAGGAAGATTGATTTATAATGAAAAAACTCATACCCGTTGTGTTACTTGTATTACTTCTTTCTGGGTGCACTGCTAAAACTTATAAAATCGCCCCAGGGGATAAATACGAAACACACTTAGCTAAAGAATAATAAAATCATTTTTTGACTGAAATAAAGAAAAAGTGAAAATTTTTAAAAAAGTTTTCACTTTTTTGTTGACAAAAAATGGTTTATATGTTATCATGAAAATAAATTATTAGAAAAATTACGAAAATTACAGAAAAAGAAAGGTAAATCTAATATATGAAAAAACAAACTATTATTGCCGGAGCTGCTATTCTGGCCACAACTACTGGAACAACTGCATTCGCAGAGGAAGTTAAACCAACTACTCCTCCTACTGAAATTGTAGCCACAACTACAACTGACACAGTTACTACTACAACTGCCAAAGCAGAACAACCTGCTGAAACAACAGAAACTACTACTACAACAACAGAAAATCTTACTCCAATTGAGAAGGCAGAAAAAACTGTTGATGAAACTGCAAAAGCTGTTACTAATGCTGAAACTTCTGCAAAAGATACTTTTGAAAAAGAAACTCAAGCTAAATCTGATTATGATAATGCAACTAAGGAAGCAAAAGAAGCTCAAGATGCAGTAAATAAAACTAATCAAGATAAAACTAATGCTGAAACAAAATTAGCAGAAGATAAAGCTAAGAAACCTGAATTAGATAAGAAACTAGAAGCTGCTAAAAAAGATGTAACAGATACAGAAAAAGAAATCTCTGATACAGAAAAAGATTTAGCTTCTGCTAAAAAACATCAAACAGATGAAGAAGCTAAAATCCAACCACAAGTTAATGCTTTAAATGATGCTACTTCTGCTAAGAAAAACGCTCAGGATAAAGTAGATTCTATCAAACAAGATTTAAACACAAATCAAGAAAAAGAAGCTACTTTAACTAATGAAATCAATGATTTAACTTCAGCTAAAGCAGATGCTAACAAAAATGTAACAGATACAAAAAACGCTTTAGATAATGCTAAAAAAGCTGACCAAACTCGTGCTGACAATATTGCTTCACAAAAAACAATCGTAGCACAAGATACAACAAACAAAAATAATGCAATCGCAACAGAAAAAGCAAAAACTGCTGAGAAAGAAAAATTAGCTAATGATTTAATCGAAGCTAAGAAATCATTGGCAGATAATTTGGAAATTCCAGTAACAGCTGATTATATTTCTGCTCTTAAAGCTTTCAAACAAAACAAAACAAAAGCAAACGATGAAGCTTTACTTAAAATTTCAAAAGAAATCTTAGCATCAAAAGAAGTTGAAGCTGCTAAGGAATTGTTTAAAGAAAGTGATACACGTACTGTTGACCCTAAAAATCTAACAACAGAACAATTAAAAGAATTGAACATCCGTATGGCTCAATTTATTGAAGATATTCGTACTAAATTTGGTACATTCTCTCCAACTATGGTTCGTGTAAGTGAAGAATCAGTTAACTTATCAAAACTTATTACTGAAACATACAAAAATGCTGTTCGCAAACACGCTAACACTACAAATCCAACTGTTGATGATGCTTATGATACAGGTCACGTAAAGAGTGATGTAACTATTGCTCCAAATATGTCTAAAGCTGGATATAAAACTTCTGCTCTTCCAGTTCGTATGGAAACTCTTGCATATTCTTATGAAACAAATATGACTACAATGGGTGAATTAAAAGCAGAATTATATAATAGTATGATTCGTTGGATGTATGATGATTATTTGAGTGATTGGGGCCATGCTCTTATCCAATCAGGTTTGATTTGGGATTACAAGAAAACAGAATTGCATACATTTGTTGCTCAAGATGGTTCATATGTAACGATTGGGACTGACGAAACCGCCTTCAAGACCCAAGATAGCAATTTGAAAACCAAAGAGTATGACATTCCAGTAACAGACTACAACAAAGCTGTTGCTCGTGTAAATACACTTGAAAAACAAATCGAAACGAACAAAGCTGAATTAGCACAAGCCACTAAGAATGTTAAAGCAACAACTCAAAAACTCGAAGAGTCAACAAATGAATTGAAACGCTTAGAGGCAGTTGAAATTCTTACACCAGCAGCTCAAACAAATTATGACAACGCTGTTGCTAAACATACAGAATTATCAAATCAATTAACAGCTAAGAAAAATAATCTTACTACAGTTCAAAACAAAATTAAAGAATTGAACACTGCTTTACCAATCGCTGAAGCTGAATTAGAAAAAGCAACTACTACTTACAACAATGCTAAAGCTGAATATGACAAAGTAAGTGCTGATGTTGAAAAAGCAAAAGAAGAAGTGAAACGTATTGAAAATCAATTAGAAACACTTAATGCTAAATTAAAAGATAACAAAGCAAATGTTACTTCTACTCAAAAAGAAATTGCTAACAACAACAAAGAAATTGAAGAACTAACAAATTCAATCAAAGAACTTGAAAAACAACTTAAAGAACAAGAAAAAACACTTGAAGAAAAAGTTAAAGTTCAAAAAGAAAAAGAAGCAATTTACTTGAAAGCTAAAGAAGCTGCTGATAAAGAACGTGCTAAAATTGCTGAACTTAAAGCAAAACACGAAGAAGCGGTTACTCAATTAGAAGCATTGAAAGAAGAACAAGTTCGTAAAGAACAAAGACAAAAAGAAGAGCAAGCTCGTGAAGAACAACGACAAAGAGAGCTTGAAGATTACAACCGTGCTATTGATGAAGTATTGTATGGAACAAATGCTACAGCAAATACAACAACTCCTAACAAATCTAAAAACACATTGCCGGTAACTAACACTTCTAATGAATCAATCTATATTGTTATTGTGGCTGCTATTCTTGCCGTCCTTGCTGGACTTGGTTTATACTTCAAGAAAAACAACAAAAAAGACTAAAAGAAAAAAGAGCTATTTCATATAGCTCTTCTCTTTTTGTTTTAAGCGATTTTAAGCGACTCTAAGCTGTTTTTCTGTAAAGTCGATACATTTATCGAAAATCAGTTTTAACTGTTTTAGCATTCCAATAGTGACGATATAACGACATTCAAAATCAGTTTGAGAACATTATTCCAACCAAAAAAGTTTAATTTTATTCTTATTTGACAAATTCTTGAAAATTTTGTACAATAGTAATATAAATTGAAAGGTAATATAAATATGAGTACAAAAGAATTAACTAGACAAGAGCTTCTTCAAATCTACTATAATGAAGCTTTGGAATTGCTATTCAATCAAGAAAAGATAACAAAAGAATGGCTTACAAAAATAAAAGAAAAATTTAAATTAGAAAGTTTTAGATTAGGAGTTTGCTTTGATAAGGACAATCCTACAATCATTGAAGAAATTTCTGTTATTGATAGTATTACTCATAAATCTCGCTACTTTTGGAGCTTTTATAATGAGTTGGGCCATTATGAAGATGTACATTGCTCAGAATATACTGGTAATGATAGAACAGTCATTAACAAGATTATAGAACTTTCTAAAGCAAATAAAGAGTATACAATGAATTGCTATGATGAAGATTATTTGTTAAATTCAGAAACTTATGAGAGATTAAGTAGCCATTTCTTTAAGAATTTATATTATCAATTATGGAGTCATGATTCGTGGAAACATAATAGGGAAGTTCCTAGAGTTAATTCTATTGAAGAATTAAAGAAATTAAAAGATTATAGTGTTCTTATTGCTGATGGTTTAATCTCTTTAAAACACAAAACAGACGATTTTAAAATTGAAATTGTTACAATTTCTAAACCAGTTGACTACAAAGAAGAATGGAAAGAAGAAAGAGAAGAATGATGAAACAAGCAGAATACTTAACTAAAGAATTGTCAGAATTTGTAAATAAACTTGATTTACCAAGCTCTATCATTGTGAGTTATTCAGACATTGAAATCCCATTTAATTGGGGAACTTTTCATTATAGGGCTAACACTGGAAAAAGTAGCATACATTATAAGAACAAAATAAATCAATGGAAATATTGGAATTATCAACACCCAAGATTTTATACTAATTCACTTGTCATGGGCTATTCAGAACTAAATAAAAGATTACCTAAACGAGTAGTAAAAGAACTAACAGAAGCAATGAATAATAATTTAGAAGAATTACTAATTGATTCTGCTTTTAAAAATAAAAATATGCTATCATTTGTAACTCATCCACTTATCCTAGAATTTAATGAAATCAGTCAAAAGCTTATTGCTCTCAATCAAGACGAAAAAATTATTTGGCTTGATAAATACAATTTTGCTATGATTAAAATTGTAGATGATGAATATAAAATTTACTATAAGAGCTTAACTTTCACTTTTTATATTTCAGTTCCAAAAGATGAAAGAAAAAGACCTTATATTGAAGAATTTACTTATGATGAAAATAAAATGATTTATCCTAGTGTTAAAGAATATATGAAACGACTAAATGCTGAATTGGATAAAAAATAAAAGAGAGTGAATTTCACTCTCTTTTTTAAGTTCTAATTGTTAAACGAATACTATCGCTTCTATCATTGAATTTAGAGAACTCATCATATCTACCAGCATCTTTAAGAGCTTTTGTATCTACAATGTTTTTAGTATATTCTGGCACATATGAAAGTGTCGCAGTACCAACTTTAATTTCATCAACACCTGCTTCTTTCATGTTTTCCATAATTTCAGCCCGCATTTGTTTTTCTAAGTCTTTAGTTTGTTTTAAAGTATCTTCAAATTGTTTTAATTGGCGTAGAGCTTCTCTAGTTTCATCATTGATTTGAGCATTACCATCTTCATCAACACTTAAATTAAAGTTAATTGATTCACCTGATGGCATAACCATACGCTCCTCAAAACGAATAGCTCTAGCATCTTTTTCAACATCTAATGAAGTATGCTCTCTCACATTTACTTCTTTTGAATATTGTTCATAAAGACCGCTTTCTTTTAATTTTTCTGTATCAACAGCAAGAGTAGGTTTACCCTCAATGAATGAAATATTTCCTACTTCATCTTTGATAGATTTCACATTTAACTCTTTCATAGAGTTAAGAATTTGATTTCTAGCGTTTTCTTTAATATTATCTAAACGCTTCATAACAATACGCAAGTTGTTGAGTTTAACAACTGCTAATTCTGTTTCCTTATCAATTTGAATCCAGTTACCACTTCTTGCAATGCCAAATGATTGAGCACTTTGTAATTGTTCGTTTAAATCATCAGCAATCGCCATACCTTCATCAATTGTATTGAAGTGGTCAGAGATTGCTCCGTAAGGACATGCTTTAGTAGCTCTACATCTTTTTGGTGTTCCGTCTTTCCCAATATGATACTTCGCCATTATTCCACCTCATCTTCTAAGTCAATAACTAAATCATCAATAACTAATCTTTTAAGATTATTTGCTTTCATAAAGAAAATTAGTTTTTCTCTTAATGCAATCATACTTTCTGCTTGCTTGTCTAATTTAGATTGGTTTTCTTCCATTTTTTCTAAATTAGAGTTAATTTCTGCTTTATTCATTAGGCTTACTCCTTTTTTATTTTCTATATCACTTACTTATTGCTATAAAAAGGAATAATATAAATAACTAGACTTTTCAAAAAAGAGGCCCAGAATGAACAAAACATACTATGAAATTCAAGATTTCAGCATTTTTAATAAAGACAATATTAAAGAAGTAATTTTTGAAGTTGCTGGAATAAAAATAGAAACTCCATTTAATCGTGATGAAATAGAAAATATTTATGCTCAAGGATATATCTGTAAACAATCTTTCAATAATAAAGAAATTGTACTCGAGCCTGAATATAGAATAGTTGATTTAATATTTGTAGCTAGAAAAGATTTCTCAATTATTCCAAAAGAGAAGTTAGAATGGATGGTTACTCGATTTGAAGCTAATGAAGATTATTTAATGACAATTAAATTATTAAATGATGAAGTTTACACATTCCAAATTAGCACTCCTCAAATTAAAAGCATTAAAACATTACATTGTATTACTTTGACGGATACAAGCGGTGGGAAACGTTTTGTAGAAGAAGCTCGTAAACACAATTATGATTCTTCTAAAATGGAAGTTGTATTCAAATAAAAGGAGTTGAAAAAACTCCTTTTTTATTATATAATGGATAATATATAATAAAAAGAAACGAGGATTACTCATGAAACGAGTTTGGAAATCAAACATCCAAGAATGTCTATGGAGTCCTACTGGAACAATTGATGTAGGACAAAAAGTTAATGTTGATGTAGAAGAAATTAAACGAATTATACTTACTGAAAATGATTTACATTTCTTCCCTACACAAGAGCAATTAAAGAATATTGAATTTGTAGCACCAAAAGAAGTTTATGATAAACTATTCCACCCTTATTACAACTTACGAGAAATTACAAAGAGTGGAAAAGTCAAAGATAGTAAGTTAATGCTCAAATGCTTAGATTAGGAGTGTAAGAATGGAAAATTACTCAAGTAATAAAGACACATATATTAAAAGAATGAATCAGACAGCTAAATCGAAATTTGCTGTTGTTGAGCCGTTTCTATCAAAAGGAATGAAAATTCTTGATTTTGGCGCTGGTATTTCGCCTGAATTTATTTCTGATGTTGACTCATCTGGTGCTGAATATTATGCTTATGATATTTCTAAAACAGTTCAAACAGAATTAGCAAGTATGGGTGTAAATGTTGTAACTAAAGAAGATTTAATTAACAAAGATGTACAATTTGATGTTATTTATCTATCTAGCGTATTTCATGAAATCATTAGTTATCTAAACCGTCAAGAACGAACAGAAACAATTGCTATGATTATAAATAATTTAAAACCTGGTGGTTATCTAGTAATTCGTGACTGGGCAAATCCTAATGATAACTTTTTCCAAATCAAGATTGAACCTGTATCTAAACAAGCTGAAAGAGAAATGAACACTTGGATTAAAGAACTCCAAAGAAATTCAATTATTGACCAGAATTGTTATAAATTGGTTGATGGTTCAATTTCAGCAAGTTATGCAAATGCTTATGAAATTATTTTCCATACCGTATGGGGCTTGAAATCATTAAGTCGTGAGTCAAAAGAACAATATAATATTGAAAATGGTATTAAGAAATGGATTATTAACCCTTGGAAAAAAGAGTTAAATCTCCAAACTGTTTATTATGAAACTGATGAAACTTATTTACCTCATTTACAAAAATACTTTAAATTAGATGAAGTTCCATTTGAAACTAAATCAATTCATATTTTTCAAAAAAATAAATAAAATCTATTGACTTTAATTTTTGATTATGATAGAATAACTATTGTAAGATAGTTTAAGCATTTTGTCAGAACAAGACTTCAAATCCGTACTTGCACCACTACGTAAACGGCAATCATAAGACCAGTTCATAAGAGTGGATATGAACTACCCCAAAGACAGAACGTTGGTTCGATTCCAACAAAAGACTTGTTAATATTACATGATTATTTGGCTTAATGTGGTTTTAATAAGGTGACGATGGTTCGGTTCTGAAAAGGCAAAAGGATTACAATGCCGTTTCTTTTTATTTTTGGGACCATTAGCTCAATTGGTTAGAGCACCCGGCTCATAACCGGACGGTTGCAGGTTCGAGCCCTGCATGGTCCATTCCTAGTTTGGCATATAGTCGACTATGTTAATATTGGTAGGGCCCGTTAGTGACCCCATATCAAGTTCTAAATCCACCAACATAGTGGAAGTTAGTTCTAAATATGAATATGGGTTCGATTCCCATCTAGGAAATTATAGAATATAGCCAAGCGGTAAAGGCAGTGAGAGACTGTTGAACAAGGGTTCAAATCCCTTTATGATAGCGTCCCTATTATATAGCCAAGTGGTTAAGGCAAACAACTCCTCATGACCGTGGGTTCGAGTCCCACTATTCTATTTAAAATTTAAAAATTTTAAATTTTTCTATTGACTTTACTCAAAATTATGATATAATAATTATTGTCGATAAAATATTTTGGAATCTGATGATTCCTTTCTGATGGCCCGTTAGCTCAATTGGATAGAGCACACGCCTTCTAAGCGTGCGGTTGTAGGTTCGAGCCCTACACGGGTCATTTAGACTCGGACAGCTATGTTATTTAAAAATATTTAATAAAAGATTTATACAGAAGAATGTAGTCAGTCACCATGATTAAAATAAAATGAATTTACGAGTCTAGTGTTTAACTTAGGAACGTACAGCAATATTTTTTTTAAAGAAGAATTATTGATACTGAATAACACAACAATTTTACAAAAAATGTTCCTAGATTATTAAGGATTTTCTCGTGGAGTTAAATTAGGCCGTACCTAATGAATCCTATTGACGGGTTTCAGCGCTCGTTAACTTTTTCAAAAATAATACTCCTATTTGTTGGAATTTTTATTTTTGTCTTTGTTGTTGACAAACCTCCTCCTTGTTCAACAATTTTTTCCTCTTGTCTTGGGTAATTATTCCTCCTGTTACCCAAGATGATTATTACGGGTTAGTGAAAAGGTATCACATAGGGCTCATTACCCTAAATCGGGGGTTCGACTCCTCCACCCGCAATTACCAGTCTCCCACAAGCTCACTAATTCATTTCGTTAATAGATAATTTTCTATTGCAATCTTGATTAGTGAGCTTGTTATTTTTTAATCTGAAAGAAGGCTTATAAATGAAATACACTTATTCATATTATAATGAAGAAGATTTTGACACTTATGTTCAGCAATTTGATAATTACTCATTGCTCCAAAGTAGAGAATGGACTGTAATTAAAGAAGATAGTTGGGTTGGCAAAACAATTCTTTTTTATGAAGATGAAAAAGTTATTGGAACTGCTCTTATCTTGATTAGAGAAATTGCTTTCAATAAGAAAATGATTTATGTTCCATACGGCCCACTATTTGACTATTCAAATAAGGAATTATTTAACTTTGTAACAAATAGCTTAAAAGAAATTGGAAAAGAAAACAATGCAATCTTTGTTAAAGTAGTTCCACCTGTATTTAATGATAATTCTATCAGTGCTGATTTTAAAATCAACGGTTGGGTAGAGAATGTTACTGAAAAATCTTTCGATTCAATTCAGCCAAAATTGAATGCTGTAGTTAATAAAGATTTTAATTTAACTAAAAGAATGAAACAGAACCTCAGAACTGTTGAAAATAAAAATGTTACTGCTGTTTATTCTTCTGGTTGCTCAGGTGAGAATTTTCACCGTTTGTTAGATGATTTTTATTATCTAACAAGATGTACTGAAGATAGACAAGGTATTAAATTAAGAAACATACATTACTTTATAAAATTGCTACAAAGATACCCAAATTCATTCATTACTGTTTCTTATATTAACAAAGACAAGCAAATCGCTAAATTAAAAGAAGAATTAAGCAAATCTTACAGTGATAAATTAAAAGATGAATTAGAAAAACTAGAAAAAAGAAGCAAGAGCGCAATTCCAATTTCAGGCACTCTTACTGTAATGTATGGAGATACTGCTGAATTGCTTTATGCTGGATTTAATGATAATTTCAAATCTTATAATGCTCCGTTTTATTCTTGGACTAAATCAATTCAAAGAGCATTTGAAATCAATCCTAATCTTAAATATGTGAATTTGGGCGGAGTAGAAAATGAAGGCCATTTACTAAACTTCAAAAAGAAATTCCACCCAGAAATTAGAACTTCTTGTAATGAATTTGATTTGCCAATTAGTCCTTTGTACCATTTGGTTAGATTTGCTTTAAAACACAAGAACACAATCCGTAAATTTATTAAAAAATAGAATTACTTGATATAATATATGTAAAGAGGAGTTAACTACGACTCTTCTTTATATATTGATTATAAATAATTTCAATCTTAATGGTTGCAAAATAAATTTATTTTTGATAGAATATTAAAAATGATATTTTATAAACTTTTTGGAGAGGTACTCAAGTCTGGTTAAGAGGACGGTTTGCTAAGCCGTTAGGTCGTTAATTCGGCGCGTGGGTTCGAATCCCATTCTCTCCATATTTTACTCAACAAAAATCTTTCAACAAGAAAGGAGCATAACTATGAAAGGTATTATCCTTGCTGGTGGTTCTGGTACTCGTTTATATCCGCTTACTAGAGCTACATCTAAACAACTTATGCCTATCTATGATAAACCTATGATTTATTATCCATTATCAACTTTGATGTTAGCGGGTATTAAAGACATTCTAATTATCTCTACACCAAAAGATTTGCCACGTTTTAAAGAATTGTTTAAAGATGGCTCAGATTATGGAATTAACTTGTCATATAAAGAACAACCATCGCCAGATGGTCTTCCACAAGCTTTTATCATTGGGGAAGAATTTATTGGTGACGATAGTGTTGCTCTAATCTTAGGTGATAATATTTATCATGGCGCTGGATTAGCAGAACTTTTACAAAGAGCTGGTCAAAAGGAATCGGGGTCTACTATTTTTGGATATAATGTAAGAGACCCAAGACGATTTGGAGTTATCGAATTTGACGATAACATGAATGTTATTTCTATTGAAGAAAAACCTGAAAAACCTCGCTCTAATTATGCGATTACTGGTCTATATGTTTTTGATAATAGAGCAATTGAAATTTCAAAAAATCTAAAACCTAGTTCTCGGGGGGAATTGGAAATTACAGATGTTATTAAATATTATTTAGATAACGGAGAATTATCTGTTGAATTGATGGGTTGTGGAGTTGCTTGGTTAGACACTGGTACTCATGAAAGTTTATTAGAGGCTGCACGTTATATTGAAACAGTGCAACGAATGCTAAATGTTCAAGTAGCCAATCTTGAAGAAATTGCTTATCGTATGGGTTATATTACTCGTGAAAAAGTTTTAGAACTTGCCCAACCATTAAAAAAGAACGAATACGGACAATACTTACTTCGTTTAATTGGAGAAACAAATGACTAAATACAAAAATATTATAGTTACAGGTGGAGCCGGTTTTATCGGCTCTAACTTTGTTCATTACGTTTATAATAACTATCCAAATGTTCATATAACAATTTTAGATAAATTAACATATGCTGGAAATAGAGCTAATGTTGAATCAATTTTAGGTGATAGAGTAGAATTAGTTGTTGGTGACATTATTGACAAAGAATTAGTTGATAAATTAGCTTCAAAAGCTGACGCTATTGTTCATTATGCGGCTGAAAGTCATAATGATAATTCACTTAATGACCCCTCACCTTTTATTTACACTAACTTTGTTGGAACATACACATTATTAGAAGCAGCTCGTAAATATGACATTCGTTTTCATCATGTTTCAACTGATGAAGTTTATGGTGATTTACCATTAAGAGAAGATTTGCCTGGTAAAGGGGAATTTAAAGGTGAGAAATTTACTGAAGATACTAATTATAATCCAAGTTCACCTTATTCATCTACCAAAGCCGCTTCAGATTTGATTGTAAGAGCATGGATTAAATCTTTTGGAATTAAAGCAACAATCTCTAATTGTTCTAATAATTATGGCCCTTACCAACATATTGAAAAATTCATACCTAGACAAATTACGAATATTCTAAGTGGAATTAAGCCAAAATTATATGGTAATGGGAAAAATGTTAGAGATTGGATTCATACAAACGACCACTCTTCTGCAGTTTGGACTATTCTTAATAATGGAAAAATTGGTGAAACTTATTTAATTGGTGCTAATGGAGAAAAGAATAACAAAGAAGTATTAGAGCTTATTCTTAAAGAAATGAATATGCCAAGCGATTACTATGACCATGTTACTGACAGAGCAGGCCATGATTTACGTTATGCTATTGACTCTACTAAATTATACAAAGAATTAAATTGGCAACCGAAATATACTAACTTTGAAGATGGTTTGAAAGAAACAATTAAATGGTATAAAGATAATCAAGAATGGTGGCAACATGAAAAAGCTTCTGTTGAAGCGAATTATGCTAAAACACAAAAAATCATTTAAGGAAAGCAAGATTTAATTGCTTTCCTTTCTCTGCATAAACTGCAGTTTAAGACAGTTAGCGAACAGTTTCTAAGAATGAATATTAACTAACGGAAATCATAGCAAAACAGCTCAGAAATAAACTACTGCTGTCTGAGTTCAAAATAGAAAGGATTTATAACTTATGAATGAAGTGGTTATTCCTATAACGCCAATAATGAAATTAAAAGCATTTAATCAAGCAACTTTCATGAAAAATAGAAGTGGAAATAAAATTCAACAATATGGAGAAGATTTTACTAATTCAAGTGAAGAGCAATCTTTTAATAATTCTATTGTGGGTGAATTAGGAGAATTAGCTTTCAGAGAATATTTAAAAGATAATAACTTATATTACACAGATGATGAAAGAGAATTGATAAATAAAGGGCATGATTATAATTCTGCCACGAAGAAAACAGATATGGGTGATTTCTTTTGTAGCAAAACTCAAGAAAGTATTGATTTAAAAACTAATCATATGACATCTGGTAAAAATATTTTAATTAAGAAATGGGTTCATGAATGGCGACCTATTGATTATTACGTTTACTTATCGGTTTATCCTTTAAATAGATTCAAATCAGACTTTGATTTAAATAAAGTTACTCATGTAGTAATTCATGGTTATGTTTCATCAGAAGAGTTCATGAAAAATGGAACTCAAATTACACCAAAAGGATTTGGTTATCCAAAGTCAAAATTAAGACCATTTTCTGAGTTGTTCCCTAGATTCTATAAAACAAATGAAATCCCAGTAATAAAAGAGCAAAAGACTATTACTTTAGCGGAATATAAAGAGCTTAAAAATCACGATAATATTGTAAATCTGTTTTTTACAGATAGTATTCAATCTATTACTCATTGGGATATGAAATATATATTAGATGAGCAACAAAAGTTTGAAATTACTGCTTATAAAAATATAAAACATTATGATAGACACAAAAAGATTAAAATAAACAATAGAAATGTTTTTGCTACAATCATAAATAAGGATAATACCATTGATGTTCAAATGCTAATCAGAGTATTGCGTAGAACTTCTGCTATGGCAGAAAATTATGGTTATAAAATAGCTATTCCTTGGTACAGATTAAAAGAAATTGTTGACCCTTATGACCTAGAATTAGTTGATTATTACTTGAAAGATTTTTCATGGATAAAGGTTGATATAGACAACTAAAAAGGAGTAAACAATGTCTTATCATATTTCATCAAAAGGAAGTTTAACTACTTGTAAAGCACAACCTGGTAAATGCCCATTAGGGGGTAAACATTTTGAAAATGAAGCTGATGGAATGGAATATTTAGACAATCTAAATAATAAAGAAAGCTTGATTGAAAAATTTAAAAAAGCACCAACACCTGGCGCAAGAATAAGATTAAGAAAAGAAATTAAATTATTAAATCAAGCATTAGGCTTAGATGAAGATGCTGACATTCCAACTCCACAACCGTCTAAAGAAGAATTAGAGCGACATAAACGTATCAAAGAAAGAGAATTAGAAGAAGCTAAAAAAGAAAAAGAAATGGCAGAGAATTTAAAACTATTTGAAGCCAAAGAAACATTATCTATCCCAAAAAGTATTGAAAAATTAAGAAGCAATTACTTATTTAAGGAACATTATTTCTCACGACAAGATATGTATAAATCAACTTATAGAGGCGAAATGAGTAAAGAAAGTAGAGACCACAATACAGGCACTGCCATGTACGGTCAAGGAAGATACTCTACAACAAATAAGAAATATGCTTCTAAATATGGCGAAGTAAGAACAGTTGATTATGAAGAAATGCCAGCTAAAGCTTTATCATTCAAAAATGTAACTGCTTTTGAATTGTTTGAACAAGAACTTGCAAGAGAACATAACATTGATAAAAGACATCTGTACCGTAATCAAGATTTATCAATAATTATTAAAAAGATGGGTTACGATGGCATTACAATTGGCCCTAAAAAAGACATGATTATTGTATCTTACGAAACTAAAATGAAAAATGATTAAAATACAAAAAAGTTATTTAGAAAAACTAAATAACTTTTTAACGTTTAGTACAGTTCTAAGCTGTTTTATGGTTAAGTAATAAAAACTATCGTATTTTTATATAGACTGTCTTAGCGACTGTTTTAGCAACAGCTACGACCATTCTAAAGCATTATTAGATATACACTAAAGATTGATAATTAAATTAGAATATATAACCAAAAATAAAAGAATAATAAAAATAAAAGAGTAAAAAAGGAGTACAAATTGGATAATAAATATGATGTAATTATTATTGGTGGTGGCCCTGCTGGATTAAGTGCGGCTTTATACACTTCAAGAGTTAATTTAAAAGTTCTTGTTATTGAAAAGAATGTAATTGCTTCTCAATTATACGAAACAGAACATATTGACAATTACTTAGGAAGTGTTTCTATCAATGCTTCTGAATTAGCAGATAAAATGAGAGAAGATGGTGCTAAATTCGGAGCAGAATTAAAAGAGTTTGAAAATGTAACAAAAATCAGTAAAGAAAATGATTTATATAAAGTAACTACAACTGAAACTTATGATGAAAGTGTTCAAAACACTTATTATGCAAAAGCTGTTCTATTAGCAACAGGTACAGAACATAATCATTTAATTCTTGAGCAACATGATGAACTGTTAGGAATGGGAATTAGTTATTGTGCTACTTGTGATGGTGCTTTTTATGCTGGTAAGAATACTGCAGTTGTTGGTGGTGGAGATAGTGCAATGGAATCAGCATTGCTATTATCTGAATTTGCTACTAAAGTTTATCTCTTAGTTAGAAATAAAATTAGAGCAAAATCACATTTAGTAAAAATGGTTGAAGAAACAGAAAATATTGAAATCATTTACAATGAAGTTGTAGAATTGATTAGTAAAAATGGCACTCTAAATGCAATCAAATTAAAAGATGATACTATTCTTGAAGTATCAGGTTTATTTCCAGCAATTGGAGCAAATCCTAATACTAATTATATTGATTCTTTATATTTAAATAATGTTGAAAAATTCAATGATTATTTATTGCCTGTTACTACACATAATTTATTAACTTATCATAATGGCGATGGTTTGTTTATTGCTGGAGATTTGAAAAATCCAAAATATAGACAAGTGGCTATTGCGGTTGGAGAGGGAGCTTATGCGGCTTTAGAAATCTATGATTATCTAAAAGGAGTATGAGCTTCATGAATGAAATTGTAAAAAATGAATATACTGAAATTAAGAAATATTTTGACAATTACTATAAAGAGCAATTGGAAGTATATGAGAGAAAGAAATATTATGACAATTATCTCTTTACAGATTTAGACCAAGAACCATATATTTGGGCTTTTGGAATGATTGTTTTAATAGTTGTTGGTGTTTTGCCAGAACAATTAACACTATCCGGTGATGCTAGAAATGCTTGTAATTATATATTCTTTGTTATTTTAGGATTTGTAATCCTTATGACAATTTTGATTTTCTTAAAATCTATTCTTTGGAATTTTGAATTTAAAAAATCTAAAAAACGTTTTTTCAAGCATTTTTATAAATCTAAAAACATTAAAAAAGTAACCACTGATTTGGGAGTTAATAAGAAAGATTTGACTTTTGATGAAGATAATATTATAATTGGTCTTAATATTAAAGACGAAAGAAGATTAAGTAAGATAGAAAGAGAACTTAAAAATGGAAAATAATGTAATTGAATTTAGATACGATAAAGTAAATGAATATTTTGAAAAATTCAAGCAGAAATATGCCGATGATTATAAAGAAAATAAAATTAAAGGCACTAAGATTGTTAAGGATTATTATTCGCTTATATTAAGTCCTATCTTTATGTTGGGTTGTGTAGGTATTTTCTATTTAGATTCTAATTTGTCAAATACTAATATTAGCCCTACTCGTTTGATTGATGTGCATAGATTGTTAATTACATGGGCATTACCTACTCTAGCAATGATAAGTATAGCTCTCTTAATGAAAAGTTTTGTTGATTTCATGAGTGGGGGGCATGAAGTAGGAATTGAATATACAAAGAAAGAATATTATACAAAGATTAAATCAACAATGCTTAATGATTTGAAAATGACATTAAATAATCAAATTACAGAAGCTAAGAAAGCAATTGAATATACAAAGAATGAATATTACAGAAAGATTAAGTCAAGAATGCTTAATAAGCTACGTACTGAATTACACGATTCAATTACAGAAAGCATGCTCGTTTTTGATACAACAGGTATGATTGTTTCTCCTAATTTAAGTAAAAATGAAAATAAAAAAATATTTAGCGAAGCTGAAAGAAGGTTGAAAGAGTGGAAAACTGTTTAATAGAGCTTAAACATGATAGAGTTCTTAAATTTTTCGCTGATACAAAAAAGAAATATGAAGAAGATTATAGAAAACATAGCACAGAAGTTGAGCCTTCTTATATAGGTTATATTATACATTATTTTATAGATGGATTGATTATTTTAAGTGCTGTTATTGGTGTTATATTTACACTTCATTATCTAATTTCTAGTCCCGACATTCTTTATAAAATTTTTACAGAGGATAAAATTGTTGAACAATCCACAAATGAAAATATTTTATATATTGCATTTGTAGTTACATCAATGATTCCGGTAATATATTTTTGGAAAAGAATGCTTACTAGAATTGTAGGGCCGGTTACTTTTAGAATCCCTGGCCGAAAAATCAGAGTTTCTAAAAGAAAATATTACTCAGAAATTAGAAAAGACATGATTTATTATGTTCGTTACAATTTGAGTTATTCAATTACAGAAGATATGCTTATCTTTGATAAATATGGTATGATAATCGGCCCAGATTTGAGCACAAATGAAAATAAGAAAGTGTTTAGCGAAGCAGAACGTAAATTGGAGCAAAAGAATGAATAACATAGTAGAAATCAACTACCCTAACTTAGAGAGTTATTTTAAAGAATTACTCTTAAAGCAAGAATTTTCAAGGAAATGTTATTGGAGTGCTATAAAAGAAAATCTTTCTGAAGCCCTTGCTTTTTTGGGCATAATCCTTTTTCTTGGATTCGTAATAAGTGTATTTAAGATTCCAGTGGATGCTGAAACATTACCTACTGAACTTAAAGTCATACCCTGGCTTATAATTGGTCTCAGTGCTGTTACAATATTCTTAGCATTTTTATTTTTTCTTTATTACTTGTTCGAAGCAATCAAGGTTGCTATTTTAAATACTTTAGAATTTAAATCTTTCAAAAATGAAAGTAAAAAGAAAATATTAAAAAAGATTTGGAAAGATTTTGACCGATATGTTGATGTTTCTTGTTTTGAATTTGACTCAAGAGGATTTATTACTGGAATAAATAAAGAAAGCTCTTTATTATGCCGAGGCTTAGAAAAACGATTACAAGATAAACTAAAAACCGCTTCTTAATAAGTTAAATAAAATTGGAGTTACACTATGAAAAATAATATAGTAGAATTTGGTTATCCTAATTTAGATAATTATTTTAAAAATTTATTAGCAATCCAAAAGAAAAAATATGAAGTAAGAAAAGAGAAATGGCAAAATCATTTTAAGGATTTTTTCTCTAAAGCTATTCCAGTTGTAATAAGCATGATTATTGTTTCAATCTTAAATCATTTAATAACTTTAGATTATCCTAATGCCGTTAAATTGATTCTTGTGATAAGTGATGTTATAGCAGCTATTTATGTTTTCGTGCATGCTTTTATTTTCATCTTTCATCTACCGTTATTCATTATTTCTTCATATTTTGTATTTAGAGAAATAGCAAATTATAAAAGCTATAATGAACGAGAAACACTCAGAATGATTAAAGATGATTTAGATGTCTATTTAAATGGGTCAAACGTTACTTTTGATTCCAAAGGTTTTATAACCAATTTAAAACGTGATGATAAAGAACTTTGCCAAAAAGTAGAAGAACATTTAAAAATAAACAAAAAAGAAGTTGTTTAGCTTTTGCTAAATGACTTTTTTAATAACGCTTACTGCTGTTTTAAGCTGTTTTACTTAAGAGTCGATATATTTATCGAAAATAGATTTTTACTGTTTTAGCGTCTTACTAGTGACGATATAACAGATATTAAAATGAATTAGAGCAAATTAAAAGAGAGGTAGAAAATGCCATTACCAAAAAGAAATTCTAAATTGCCAGATTTAGATGAAATGAATAATGTACAAGAACAAGAAAACATTAGAGAAACAGACCGCTGGAGAAAGTTATATACACGTTTGATTGATTCCAAAAAAGCTATGAGAGGTTCTGCTAAAGATAAAGAAGAAGCTTATTGCCAAATGATTGATAAACTTTATAGCCAACCGCCTGTAAAACAAAGTAACATTATGAATAGTGTAAAAGGCTTCATGAATGAAAACTTTATGTATGAAACTCCACCAGAAGAATTAGAATTGATTGCAGAAGCTAAAGAGAAGCGTAGATTAAGAGAAATTGCAGAGGGGCTAAGAGATGAGTAAAACTAATATATTATCTATGGAAACTCCTAATGATGTAAAACCTGAACTAATGAAAGTAACAGAAAACTTCCTAAAGAATGATAGACATTACTTTGGAATTGCGGCTGCTTCATTACAAAATCAATTAGACGACCCAAAATACAAGCAATTTAATCCTAATATTAAGCTAATAAATGCTGGTATAGACGGAGAAAAGAAAACTTCTCAAATTCTTAGAGAATGGATTGCTGATAAACCTGATTGTATCTTAATTGATAGCATTTCTTTACCAATTGAAGATAAATTAGAGCCTGAAGTCGATGGTGAAGAAGGTCAATTAGACTTAGGTGATACAGACCATTTACTTATTATTGGCTCAACACTTGTTATCATTGATTCAAAGAACTGGAAATCAAAAGCTTCTTATAAATTCAATGATGATGGTTCAATCTTACGTTCAGGTAAAGAGTTCCCTGGTAATAGACCTAGAATAAATCAAGCTCGTTACTTATGGGAAAAATATTACAGTAATACAACAATAGCAGATGTTGAAGCTTTTGTTTGTATCTCTGCTGATGGAAATACATTTATTCAAAGAGACCGCAACTGGTGGAAATTTGGTTATAAATTAGTAAACCAAGAAACATTGATTTACTTCTTAGATAAATTATATTCTCAAATTTCAGACAAAGGCTATGTAAGACCTGAATTGGTTGCGAAAGCTTTGAAAGGATTAACTAAGCCATATAATAAATATAAAGAAAAATTCGGTAATGTTTACAACTTAGCAACTGCTAAAAAATAAGAATAGTCAAATTGACTATTCTTTTTCTTTTTGTTGGGTTTTCTTAATGAAATCAATAGCATGGTATAGAATTTCAATGGGTGAACCACACATAGCCCCCAAATTATAAAGAATACCATTATCAAAACAATAATCTTCATCAATGACTTCTCTTAATTCAATAAGCAAATTCTCAAATTCTCTAGTTTTCATTTCTAAGGGAATATCTTCTCGAGCACTGTACAAAAATTCTTTTTCTCCAATAGAATAAACTCTATCACCGTTAATTTCTAACAAATTTGCTTTTGTATCTGGGTAAAAGCCAATTAAAAACTTACCATCTTTTGTTTCCTTGATAACAGAACCTTCAATAGCAACACGTTGTCCTTTTTTAAGATTTTTCTTGTAAATATAAGGATATACCATAAATTACCTCAAATTTTCTATTTTGATAACAAATATTCCAAACCACCTTTAAGTTGGTTCAATTTAAGTTTTTTACTTAATTTAGTAATAACTAATTCCCGAGCTGCATTTCGTCCGAATGAAAAGATTTTGTTTTTATTATAGAATACGCTATCATCTTCAATATAATAATCTTTATCTTTTTCTGCTTCCACTTGATAATCAGATAGAACTTTGTTAAATTCTGAAGCATTAGGATTCTTTTTGTTATCCCAAATAATAGTTTCATCACTGAACCAAAAGATAAAATCACCTAAAGAAACAGAGTTAATAACATATCCACCCAATGTGATTGTGCCTTCTTCCTTTTGAAGTCGAGTTAACAAGATGTATCGAGCCACAATCCCATTCATAACTTCTTCAATCAAACAAGTGCCAAAGTTCATATTAAGATTTTCTAATTTTTCATAATTCCAATGAGCAGTAAAATCATCATAACAATTTGAATAAGTAAAGACTCTTAAATGACTCTCTATATCATCTTTCATGAATTTTTTATAGCCTTTATTTTCTCTATTAAAGTATCTAATTCCAATATTTGCTATTTCAGCTAAATCTTTAATTGGCATTGCTTCATATTTTTCAACTAGATTAGACAACCAATCAGTTTGTTTGAAATGAAAATCCCAATAGCCATAATCTCTATTTGTGGTACAAGAATTGTAGAATAATGTATATTTCATAATTCAAGATTGGTTTTCGTCCGTGACCACAATGACTATTTCATCTTAAAGCAGATGAACATTTTAATTTCATTTTCTTTTCCGTTTCACCACAGAGGAATTACAACTTCAAAGATAAATGAAAAGTTATTTTAATTTGAATTTCCACACAGAGCCAGACATCAATCGCTTGGTCTTATTCTGGTTAAGCAGAAATACTATGTTATTTTGCTTTATCTTTTAAGAACATACCTCTACGAGCAATAACATAAGAAGCTCCAGAGTGTATATTTAATTTCATTTTCGGACAATATTTTTGTTTCGCAATCCAACTCGTCCATGCTGGATTAACTTTATGTAAGAAAATTTTGTTTTTGGCACATTTGGAAGTTATAATAGAATCAAATTTAGAATAAGCAAGTGATGATAGCATCTCATTATATTTTTTTCCTTTCTTACTTATTAAATTGTCTTTCTTTTTAGTAAAATTAAGTTTCTCTATAACTAAATCTTTTCCAACATTTAAACAATAATCTTTTAATCTTGTTGCTATATATTGGAAATCGTTTGTAGTTTGATTACCCTTTCTGTATTGATAATCTATGTTAAAAGTATTTATTAAATTGCCATATTTATCTGTTTCACTTATTGATACAAAACCTTTATTAAAATCTACTCCTACTACTCCATAACTATTTCTAGTTACACATAAATCCTTGTTGTGTTCAAAGTTGTAAATGATTTGTAGGAGTACTTTATTATCTTTAAATTTAATTCTATAAGTTAAAGCACTTTCTTTAGTTCTAAGTAGCTTCTTTAATAAGTTAGTATAGTTTTTGTTGTTAAAATTAAATTGACCATAAACGAATTTATCATTATATAAATCAATTTCTTTTCTAATTCTAAAATAGAATTGATTTGTTTTAGAGCTGTATTCAACTTGAAAATTATTGTTACAAGACTTTTCTCCAGCTCTGCCTAAAAAATAAATTTCACTATCTCTTTTCTTAACAAATTCTTTATAATCTTTTTGTAGCAGTTTCTTAGTGCCAAAACAAACTTTATATTTACCTGTTTCAATTTCATTTTTAAGATTTTTAAGTTTTTGTTTTTTGGTGTTTAATCTATTTTCTTTCCAATAAATTTTAATTTTTAGATTTTTGTATTTAACAAAGTTAAAATCTTTTAAATTGTTATTTAAGTTGATTCTTTGTAGCGTTCTTTCATCTTTTAATCTAGTTAATTCTTTTTCAAGAGTAGAGATTTTTCTCTCTAAACTTTTTTGTTCAAATTTTTTTAATTCTTTTATAGCTTCATAGCGACCCAACATATTACTCATTATTGCATCAATAGCTCTAGTTGTTAAGTTAAATTCTTCTTTTAATTGAGCATAAATAATATTTTTATCTTCTTGAGTTATTTTACCATTTTTTATGTAGTAATTTTTAATCCTATGAAATGTTAATCTCTGAATTTTATTAAATAATTCAATATAATCAGAAATGTATTTATCAGCCAACTGATTATATTCTTTATTCAATTTTAATTCAGTTGTTACCGTAAATACATTACTCATTATTTGATAACTACTCCTTTTCTAATGTGTCTAATAAGTTCTTAATATCTTCTGTTAATTCTTGTTTAACTGATTTATTATCTTGTTCTGATTGTATTGTAATTATTTCTACATCATGATGCTTACAAATAGCTTCTATATATTCAAAGCCCAATCCCACTAATCTTTCTTTGTGAGTTATAAAGATTCTATTTACCTCATCATTTAAAATCATATTTATAAGTTTTAGAAGTTCCTTTCTTTTTCTATCAAAGCTACTTTTTACTTCTTTAAAAATCAAAACATTTTTCAAATCAGCTCTGTCAGACAGAATATAATCAACTTGTCTATCTAAATCGCCTTGTTTTTGTTGTTTAGATGTTGATACTCTAGCATAAATGACATCTCTTTTAGAAAGTGATTCATCTTCATAAAACATATTTTTTGATTTTAAATATTCAATAAGTGTTTCTTTTGGAAGAACTCTTCTATTAGTAGGACTTCGTTCAAATTTAAGAATACCTTTATTATCCCATTTTTGAATTGTTTTAGTAGATACTTGAAATAAATCAGCAACTTCTCCAGTTGTATAATAATTTTTGTTAATATTTTCTCTTGTAAAAGCCATATTTACCTCTTATCACATATTATATATAAATAATATCAGAAAGTCAAATAAAAATATATAGAATATTGTATATCTAATATATCAACATTCTACATAATTCATTACTATTAGTTTGTCATTCTGATAAGTGTTTTAAAATCTTCATTCTTTTGAGTGATTTCTCTATATTCAATTGCTTTCTTAGCTTCTTCTTCTGATTTAAAGTATCGACCAGCAACTTTATATACTACTTCTTTTTCAATTTTATATTCCATATTTATAGCTCGCTTTCATTTTTGTAATACTATTTTACAAAAAAAATTCTATTTTGTCAACAAAAAGTTCAAAAACAGTTTATTGTGATATAGAAATAAACTATACTATTTAAAGGAGTAATTAGATGAATTTACTTATTCAGTCTATTCTTCTGATTCTGCTTTATTTCATCTCTATTCCTTTTAGTTTTTGGTTCAAAGATTGGATTGCTTACCAAATAAGAAAGAAAAGAAGAAATAATACAAGGCAGAATAAACAACCTACTGAAGAATTAACATATAAACAAAAAATTAAAAGAGAAAAGAAATTCGGCTTAAAAGAAGCAAGTAATAAGAATGTTATTAGACTCATTTATGTTCTAACTATTATTATAGGCCCTATTATTGCTATAAAAACACTCCTTTGGGGAGCTGTTTTATCATTTTTTATTCCTTATTTATTTGTTGGAATTGTACATAATATGATTAGTGACGAATTGGCTGCAAGAGATAAACTTATCTCTCGTATGCTTGATTTCAAACGTTCGAAAATGGGCTTAATTGACAACAAGTCAAATATAATGAATTATACTGAAGAATTTATTATCTTAGAAAATGATAAAGAAGATGGCAAGCCGTCAAAATTAAGATTATTTCTACCAGTTAATTTCGACCCATTACAAGCAAATACTTTCCTTTCTGATTTCTCTACTCAATTCGGTCGTGGTAGACCTTTTGAAATTGATTATGAAGATAAAGAACACCCTGGTTGGGATACGGATAAAGGAATTGCTACTATATCTCTACAAGCTCCATTACCTACAATGGCTAAATGGGATAAACATTATTTGGAAGACCCAATAGTACAATGGAGTTTTATTCCTCTAGGGCTTTCCTCTAGGGGTGGTTTACCTATTAAAAACCCAGAAACTGGTGAAATTGAACACGTTGTAGGATTTGACTTAGACGGTACTCAAAAGAAATATTGTGATAAAAATGGAATCCATATTGGGCCAGACATTATCGCTTCACCTATGACACTTATTGCTGGGGTTACAGGTGGGGGTAAATCTGTTGCTCAATGGAATATTATGAACTCTTGTTTAGCAAGACCAGATAAATGGTTATTATTTGGTATTGACATGAAAAGGGTGGAACTAAGTCAACTTAGACAATACGGAGTTGCCGTTGGAACTGTTATGGAAGATGCTTGCGACATTGCTTGTTTCGTTCAAAAAGTAATGATGGATAGATACGAACTTATGGAAAGACTTGGTATCAATAACTGGGAAGATATTCCAAAAGAATATGATGGCCCAGCAATCTTGTTACTTGTGGACGAGGCTGGAGAACTGTTATCTGAAATTAAAGGTAAAGATGAAATTTCTAAAGCTAATCAAGAATACCAAGATAAAATCAGAGCCGCTTTTGAAAGTATTGCTCGTCTTGGTCGTGCAGCTCGTGTATTCTTAGTTTGTGCAGCTCAAAGACCATCATCAGATGTAATTCCTATGCAAGTTCGTCAAAATATGAGTAATAAATTGGCTGCAGGTTCTTTACCAGCAACTATTTCTCAAATGTTATTTGAAAATAACGAAGGCCAAAAAGTTAAAGGTAACCCTAAAGGTAGAATTGGATTAAAAGTTCACTCAAGTGATGTTATCCATGCACAAGGATTTTACTCTCCAACTGATTGGATTGATGGTTACATTAAAGAAAAAGGCTGGCCTACTAAGATTTATGAACACTCATCTTTTGTTAATGAGTTAAATGAAAGTAAAGAAGCAAATGCTTCTAATGCAGAAGCTGAAATGTCAGAAGATGATTTCGATTTATTAGAGTCAGTTAAATAAAAAAAGAAAGTTGCTATTATATAGCAACTTTTTTAAAGCATTTTTTCTAATTGAGCTAACATTAAATTTAACTCTTTGATTTTATTATTTATATCTCTTTTTAGAGCCTTGCTGTAAGTTTCATAACTTCTATAAGTAGTATCTTTATATAAAATTCTTATTTCAGGTAAGGAATCTACTTCAGTTGAAAAGTTTAAACTTTCTCTAGGATTAAGAGGGGAAAATCTGAATTTAAACTCCACATAAGAATCAAGAACTTCATCTTTAATGTAAAAATTTATTGAAACGAATTTCCCGTTTAAAAAACTTGATGAAAAAGTAGAGTTATCAATCTTTTTAGAATAGTTATCAAAGACTCTTTGAATCTTCGTTCTATTGAGTTTTGATTTTGATTGCCAAAATTTTTCAGATGTTAATTTTTCAATTGTTTTTAAATCCATTTCAATTCCCCTTAATCATTTTAAGCATTCTCTCTGAATCAGATAACCCTAAAAGAAATACAGAATATTTATATTTTTCTGCTTCCTCTAATGAGTTCCATAATTCAGAATTTGTAAAACTAATCTTGTTTAGAGTTAGATTGATAAAATTTTTATCATCTTTGCTAGCTCCAGCTCCAAAAGAATACATTAAATCTAAATCATATTTTCCAGTTAAATATTTCAAAGCATTTTCTTTTGTTACAAATTTAGGAACTACATAAAGTTTGTTATCTTGTACAAAACAATTCCAATCTTTATATAAAAACGGTTTCAGCAATCTCAATACCATTATTTCTTGGTGCTCTTTTACTTCAGCATAGTAATAGTACCCTTTTAATTCAAAATCAGATTTGAATAATGACGAGCAATTGTATAATAATGATTCAACATCAGACAAATCTATTTTATCAAATTCTTTTTGAATTATCGCTTGCCAATTTCCATCCTCAACAAGTCCTTTATGTAGAATTGCTAATCCATTAGATAAAATAGCATGTTCAAACATCGAATAAAAAGTAATTCGTTTGAACTCTTCTAAAGACCTAGAAGTAATTGGAATGATTGTAATTACTTCATTTAGCGATTTTAAATAATCTAGAGATTGCTTTGTCATATAAGATAATTCTTTATTATCTTTATATTCTACTGCAATTACATCTTCATCTTTAACAAAACCTCTTGAAAAAATAAGTGTATTGTCTAAAGCGGTTGCAAATATAGGCATTTACTAACCTCCTATTTTATTGATAAAAGAGCATAAAATATGCTCTTTTTCTATATTTATATTCTATCATAAAAGTTAGACTAAGTCAATGTTTATAACGTTTTCATAAGAAATTTTTGAACTGTCAAAGTTAGGTAAATCAAGGACTTTGCTATTCAAATGAATCGGTTTTCTATCAAATTCAGAGTCGTTAAAATTATAAGCTGCATTTAAAGCCATTCCTCTATATTTGATAATGATTTCCTTAGCTACTTCGGTAGAAAAATATTTTTTGATGATAAGAGCTAATTCTTTTAACTCTTTCGGTTCTTTATATCTAACTTCAAACTCATCTGATTTAATTTCCTCTAAAGGAATTTCATCATAATCATAGTAAGTAACATTTTTTGTTTTATTATGAGCTTCAATAATCCAATCATAATATTTAAATTTCTGAATTTCATCTTCAGTCATTTGCTCAATAAATTTATTATAAGATTTAGCTCCAACACCTTTTACTCCAGCAATGTTGTCTGATTTATCCCCTCTAATCATCTTATATAATAGAATACTGTTATAAGGAACTTTAACATCTTTAGTCATTCCAATAGTTTTAAAATAACTTTCATAATTAGATTTACTAATCATTTCATAATTATAAATATATGGGTGTGGTTCAGCATGAGAAGTATTACTTCTAGGACTTCTTCTATATAGAGTCACTTCATCATCAATTAAGGGTGCTAAATCAAAATCATTAGTTAAAATGTAAATATGATTGTATTTATTACTCTTCTTAGCTACTCTAACAGCTTCCTTAATCAAATCATCTGCTTCATAATTAAATTTTTTGATTGCTGGTTGTTTATATTTTCTAAACAATTGGCTAATTGATTCTTTAAGCAATTTTAATTCATCATTTCTTTTATGTCTGTTATCTTTATACCCATTAGGAAAGTGTTCTTCAAAATATTTATTACGAGATACTAATTTACTATCTTCAAAGATAATCACTTGTCCTAATTGAGCTATTTTATCAACAAAATAAAAAATCTTTTTATACATACTGTTATCTAAAATTTTAAATTGATTATCTTTATATTCATAATCAATTCCCTCTTTAAATCCAATTGTATAATAGTATCTGTAAATCACATGGCTTAAATCAATTAAAAATAAATTCTTTTTATTTGTCATTACATTACTCCTTTAGTTATTTATATTATTCTTAAATTCAACCCTTGCTTACTGCTGTTCTAAGCTGTTTTCCTTTATATTCGATACATTTATCGAAAAACAGTTTTAACTGTTCTAGCGTTAAAACTATGACGATATAACGACATTAAAAATCAGTTTCAAACTAAAAAAGAAACGCTATTTTTCATAACGTTTCTTTTTATTTATTTTTTACTTTTGAATCTAGCAAAACTACCCATTAAGTCTTTGTTGTCTACTTTCTCACCTGAATAGAGTTCATCAATTAACTGTTTGTATTGTTCTACGGTCATTAACTCACCTTTGAACATTTTATTATTCTTGTATAATTCTTTCCATTTCTTAGTTAATCTAATATTCTCTTTTTTAACAGTTTTTGTAGTAGTACTTTTCTTTCTTGTTGTAGCTTTTCTTTTTCTTCTAGCCATACAAAAACTCCTTTATTTTATTCTCTTTTCATATCATTTTAATGAGTTTTTATTTTAATCAAAGAGAGAGTCCCTCAAAAACCCAGTCTAAAGCTGCTTCAATTTCATCATAATATTCTTCATATAAATTTTCATCTTCATTTAACAATTCATCAAGAGATTTAGAATTTTTGGACTCTTCATCTTTGTTTTCTTTTGGCTTGATGTAAATTCTTACTTTTTCATAATCTTCGCAAGTAATAAATTTTTCTTTTAATTCAGTTTGACTTAAAATTTCTGCTCCAAATTCTTTAATCTTTTCCAAAAATGCTTCAAAAGCAAAATTTTTGTCATAAGAAGTTATAAGAATGTTATAAATTGATTCTATGTCAATAGATTTTTTATAAACATACCAATAATTGTTTGAATATCTACAGCCCTTTTTAGACATATATTTTGCTGAATCAATTGCTTCGCTATAACTTTTTGGATTTTGCCATGAAATCTGTTTCACTTTGTGTTTGTTATAACTTTTAGATTTATCGCCATTCCCCAAAAATACTAACTTGTGTGTATCATTTTTGTTAAAGTATCTATAAATATAATTCTCTGGTAAGAACCATTCAATATCTTTATATTCTTTCTTGACTTCATTTAAAAAATCAGGCATATCATTTTCGCTAACTATATAAATGCCACTTCCATAAAGCATATTATTTCTCTCTTTCTAAGTAATTTTCATAGCTATTCTATCATAGAAACTAAAAAAGTTCAACCTTTCGATTGAACTTCTTTATATATTTTATTCTGATTTACCTTTTCTATATAATAGAGCAGAGAATGAAGCAATAAATGTACCTAATACACTCAACCAAATTGAATTGTTTGTATTTGTTTTTGGTAATTGTTTTTCTACTTTAGGAGCTTCTTTTTTAGGCTCTTCTTTAGTTACAGTTGTTTTGTGAGCAGTTGCTTTAACATCTTCCACAACAGGTTTTTCTGTTGAAACAACAATCTTTTCTACATCTACGCTAATTAGTTCTGGCGCTTTTGGTTTTTCAACATCTTTTACAGATTGACCAATAGTAGGTGTTAATTTATCTGTTTTTTCATCTTTTGTTGATGGTAAATCTTTAGAACTTGCATTGACTTTATCGCCTGATACTTCTTCTTTACTATTTACAGTGAATGAACCTGTAATATTACCAGCTTCATTGTTTGTAGCAGAAAATTCATATTCTACTGTGTATTCACCTTTTTCTGTTAAATTAACTTCTGTATTAACAGCGTTATTTTCAATTTTAAGGTCTTGTTTCTTACCAGTTGGAGATACAAGTTTAACTGATGTCAATTTAACATTTTTGTCAGCTTTAATATTTACAACACCTTTAGAAGTAATTTTCTTCTTAGAAGTAAATGTTTCAACAGCAGTATTCTTAAATTGTTCTAAAATTTCTTTCATAACAACTTCTTTGTCTTTTCCAGTTGAATCGTAAATATTAGGGTGACCAAGTTCTTTCATTGAGTTAATTGAAAATTCACCGTTGTTATCTTCTGCTGATACTTGGTTTCTGTTAACTACAGACATAAATGTTTTAGCATTTTTCTTAGCCCAAGCCGCAAATGTAGGGTCCATTTGTTCTTTATCTCCCCAACCATCTGTAAATTGAATTACAGAAACAGTTTGGTTTTTGTTTGGTTGTGAAGTATATACTTCTTCAAATGGAACTTTCTTAACAAAGTTATTTCCATCTACTTCATCAGTCTTGAATCCTAAATCACCCATTGCTCTTGCAGCTGCATTGAAGTAATCTGAGTATGTTGCAACTCCATTAGGAGTGTTTGGGGGATTTATTCCTAACCATTTATCAATAATAGATAATGCTTCTTCTTTTGTTACTAATTTTGTTGAGAAACCTGTTTCCCAATCTGCATTACGAAGTTTTGCATAATCTAATTGAGCTCCGTGAGCAGTGTATGATTCTTCTTTGTTATAAATATAGCCTTGAAGCATAACTCTATCACCAGTATTCAAGTTCTTCTCAATTAAAGTTTTTAATTGTCTTAGAGCCTCAGGTCGTTTTGCTTGTAATGATGAACTAAAGTCAACAATAGCAATTAAATCCATAGGTTTTCTTTGAACTGTTGCTGATGAAGCTTCATCTAATAATGATTTACCTTTAAGAATTTGATGATAAACACCATTATTATTTTTTGCAGTAGATTCAGAAGTTAATTTAGCTTTTAGAGTTTTATTTTCGTCTAAAATCTTTTTCTTTTGAGCATTATTATCATTCCATAATTTCAAAGCTTTTTCATAAGCTGTTTGTTTTTCTTTTTGCTGATGAATTGCTTTGTCAATTTTTTCAATTTCTTTTTTGACAGCTTCATCTGCATCTTTAGCCGAAACAACTTTTTCACCTTTAACATTAACTTTCACATTTTCTTTATCTGCTTTTGCAATAGCGTCAGTTAAAGTTTTTGAAGCTTCTGCTTGTTTAGTAATAGAATCTTTTAAATTCTTTTCTGCTTGTTCTACTGCTTTCTTGAAATCTTCTTCTTTACCAGGTGTTAGAGTTAATTTAATTTCTTTATCTAATTTAACACCAGCTTTAGTTGCTTCATTAACAACTTTAGATAATCTTTCATTAGCATTAGATACTAATTCTGTAAGACTGTTAATAGTCTTAATCTGCCCATCAATGTCAGCCTTTGCTTCATTTGCAGTTTTATAATTGACATCTTTAGTTAATTCAACAATAACATGATTTTCTTTCGCTTTTTTAATTGCTTCTAACAATTTAGCATTTGAATCATCTTTTGTTGGCTCTGTGTTATTTGTCTTTGTTTCTTGTTTAGCAACTTGCTCTGTTTTAACATCTGTTTTTGCTGTTGTTTCTTGAGCAGATACAACACCAGTACCTAATAATAGAGTAGTTCCTAAAACAATGCAACTAGAAAGACCATATGCTTTAGATTTACGGAAATATCCGTGTCCTTTTTTGATAATCAAAGTGGTACACTCCTTTTATTTTAAAATTATTAAAACTAATATCAAATGTTTTATTGACTTTTTGGAATAGTAGATATATAAATTACCAACCATAAATTTTGGTTGACAAAAATAAATAGGAGTATGCTTATGCTAGAACAAACTTTTTTTATTATTAAGCCAGATGCTTTAGAAAGAGGCTTAGTTGGAGAAATCCTTTCTCGCATTGAAAATAAAGGATTGAAAATTACTAAATTAGAATTAGTAAAATTAAATGCTAACAAATTGAAAGCTCATTACAATCATATTGTTAATGAATCTTTCTATCCAGAGTTAGAAGAATACATGACCAAAGGAAATTCTATTATTGGAATTTTAACTGGAGATAATGCTATTTCAACTTGGAGAAAGATGATGGGTGCAACTAATCCTAGAGAAGCTGACTTAGGTTCTATTAGAGGTGATTTCGGATTTGTTACAAGTAATGGTGTAATGAAAAATCTTGTACATGGTTCAGATAGTGTGAAATCTGCTACTAATGAAATCAATATTTGGTTTTAAGCAACTCACAAATAAAATATACATAGGAGCTTTCTAGCTCCTTTTGAGGTTTTAATGAATACAATACAAGAAGATATACTTAACAAATTTAAGAAAGCTTTATCAAATGAAGATTTAGAAAAGCTTAAAAATAAAGATTCAAATATTATATTGAAAATCGGTATATTTCTTATTGTAATAGCTACAATAATAACAATTCTTAGAACTATTTCAAACTCTATTATTGAAACTAATCTTTATATATTTACATTTTGGCCTTCATTGATTATTGGAAGCATGCTAATCATTATAACTATTTGGTTTAGAAATAGCCCTAATACATTAGAAATCCAAAAGAACTTAATTGAAAAAGGCTTTGATGTTTACAATCTTAATAAAGATAACAAATTTGAATATATTCAAGAATTTGGTAATCTGTTATTTAAAGATTTAGATAATTTCTTACATTCTGATAAAGAGTTAATTTTAACTTTGAGAAATATATTCTATAAAGATAATGAATTATGTATTTTATCAGCAAACAACTCATCATTATATTTTAAGAAAGAGATTAGAGCAAACAATCAATCATTCTATATTTATAATCAATTATATGGGTACGTTACAACTGAACAAAAAATACTTTTAAAACGACTAAAAGAATTGTTAGAAAAGTTAGAGCAAGAAGAATTACCAAACAAAAAACTTCTAATAAATAATGAAATTGACTTGCTACAAAAAAGAATAAGTTTACCAATTGAAGTTATATTTGAAAATCTTTGGTAAATAGCGAAAAAATCATTTTTTCGATATTATTTCTATCTAAAAAAATAATAATTTAGGAGCTAACTTAAATGAATAAATTTAAAAAACTTGCTATGGCTACTTTCGGTATGCTAGCAACTGTTGCACCTGCAACCGCAGTATTTGCTGACGAGCCTGCTACAACTGATAATAGTACTACAGAAGTAAAACCAGCTGATAACGTTGGTCGTGTTAATTACGTTTATAAAGTAAAAGGTACTGACACTGAAATTGGTAAAGGATTTAAAGAAGGTGTAATCGGGGAAGATTATGTTATCAACCCAGAAGTAATCGAAAATTACAAATACTCTGGTGTAGAGGGTGAAGCAACAGGTAAATTCAGTAATGAAACACCTACAGTAACTTTCTACTACGAATCAACAACAGCAGAAACTCCAGCTACTACTGAACAACCAAAAGAAGAAAAACCTGCTGAGGACAAGAAAAAAGATGATGTAGAAGTTAAACCAACTGAAACTACAACAACTACTACAACTTCTTCAACAGAAAAGAAAGATGATGTAACTACTACAACACCTTCTACTACTGAAAAGCCAAAAGAAGAAAAACCTAAAGAAGAAAAACCTAAAGAAGAAGAAAAACCTGTTGAAGTAAAACCTACAATTGAAAAACCAGTTGAAACAAATACTGGAGATAAAATTGTTGGTGCTACTGATAAAGGACAAGTAATTGTTGCTAACGATAAAGGTGAAACTTCTGTTGTTGCACCAGAAAAAGTTGGTGGAGAAGTTAAATCTGACGGTTCAATCCAAGTGAAAGATAAATCAGGTAAACTTGTTAAAATCCCTACAACTGGTGTAGAAGCTGCTTTAGTATCAATTATGCTTGCAGGTGGTTCTGCTAGTGCAACTGGAATTGCAACATACTTACGTTCTAAACGTAAATAAAACTTAATTTTAAAGTTAAATTAAAAGATAGCATTTTTTGCTATCTTTTTTTATTTCAAAAATATTACTTATTTATTAAGAATACTTTATTTGACTTTTAAAAGCTTTTATTGTAGAATAATAATATTATAACAGTCTTATCAAAAGACTAAATAAGGAAAGAGGTATATAATACTTATGAAAATGAATAAAAAAATCGCTGTAGCTGGTGCAACGTTACTTTCAATTGTAACTCTTGCGGCTTGCTCAAATAAATCAGATGTACTTGTATCTATGAAAACAGGTGACATTAAGAGTGCTCAATTCTTTGAAGAAATTAAGAGCAATCCTACTGTTCAAACATTGTTATCAAATGAAGTTATCTCTACTGCTTTAGAAGATAAATATAAAGATAAAGTAACTTCTGATGATGTTGAAAAAGAATATGCAAAAATGAAAGAACAATATGGAGAGCAATTCCAATCAGCACTTATTTCTGCTGGTTTAACTGAAACAACTTATAAAGCTCAATTACGTTCTACATTATTACTTGATTATGCTGTTAAAACTGCAGCTGAACAAGAATTGAAAGATTCTGATTATGAACAAGCTTTCAAAGAATACACTCCTACAATGACAGTTAAATTTGTCAAAACAAAAACAAAAGACGAAGCTAAAACTGTTGTAGAAGAACTCAAAAAAGAAACTGCTGTTGATACACTTGTTGCTAAATATGGTACATTGGCAAAAGCAAATCAACAAACAGGTGAATTAACATTTGACTCTACTACTAAAGATGTAGAACCAGAATTACTTTCTCAAATTACTTCTTTAGAAGTTAATAAAGTATCAGAGCCACTTGCAATTACTGACCGTACAACATATGAAACTGTTTATTATGTTGTTAAAGTAACTAAGAAAGATGCTAAAAAAGAATCTTGGAAAGATTATGAAGCAATCTTAAAAGATTACATTATCAATAAAAAAGCTTCTGACAAGAACTATGCTAAAAACGTTGTATCAGAATTGCTTAAAGAATATAAAGTAGAAGTTAAAGATGAAGCATTTAAAAATGTTATTGAACAATACTTAAATCACAAAAATACTGAAACAACTGAAGTAACAGAAACTTCTGAAACAACTGCTTCTACTACACAAGCAAAATAAATATAAAAAAGAGCTATGAAATATAGCTCTTTTTCTTTTTGTTTTAAACTGTAAAATAAGCGTTTCTAAGCTGTTTTTATTAAAAGTCGATACATTTATCGAAATTCAGTTTTGACTGTTTTAGCGTTCAGTATATGACGATATATCTACCCTTAAAATAAATACTAGAAAAAGAGTAAACGATGAGTTTACTCTTTTTTAAAATCTTTTTCATATTTGTATAAAAATGTTGCAACAGTGACCGAAAAGAGAACAGTGCTAGATGAAGTTATAATAAAGTATTTTTTACTTTCATTAGCAAGATTATTTTCTTTATTCTTCAAATTCTCTGGTTCTTCATTGATTTGAGTTTTAACATAAGCAATTCTATCTCTTACATCACTTAATGCTAAATTAGTATCAATCATGAGCCAAAATGAAGTAACTGCTGTAATCAATAATCCAAGTGAAATGATAATTTTGATAATTGTTTTTTTCATCACATAAAGTTCCTATAATAGCTTGAGGATTTTAATCCGGTTGAATATTTGTTTGGTCTTAATCTTAATTTATGATTTTTAATTTTTCTCCAATGAGTTAGAGTTAAATCAATATCTGGGTTTTCCAAGTTCTTCTCATGAGTACTTTCTCTTGGTTCAAAATCATTGATAGTAATATCCGGGAAGTATTCATATCCATTATATAATGTTTCTTCTTTGATAAAGAATAAATCAGTTACCCTAGTATAATAGATTTCAAATAATTCTAATCCACCAATTACAAAAATCTCTTTTTCAGAATCGTTTTTAAGAGCAGATAAAGGGTGAGAATATATAGATACATTTTTATAATTTCTTGGATTAACTTCTCTCATTGTTGCATTACCGACAATTCTGTATTCAATTTTTTTATATTTTTGTGGCAATGCTAAATAAGTATCTTTATCTAGTATTACTATATTACCTTTTAACAATTTTTCAAAAATAGCACTTACAATTTCATTTTGTACTCCGAATTTGTCAACGCTATCTAAGCAGAAAATTTCATCAATACGAGCTAAGAAGTTAATTCTTTCTTTTTTATTCTTGATTGATTTATTAAATGCTCTGTTAATAGCTTTATCAATTCGTTCAGGTATGTCTTTATTTTTAGTTTCACCTGTTTGTGTTCGTTTATAGAGACTATAAATAGATTTGAAAACAATTTCTTTGAAGTCTACATCATCAGAAGCTAAGATTTGGTCGATTTTTTGTTTTGAAATAAAATCTCCGAAAATATTCCAAGCTTCCTTTTCTTCATAAAGAATGCCTTCTGCATCATAAATAGGCTCAAATTTAAAGTTAATTTTATTTGTCATAATCATCTTTTCCTATTTTTAGTTGTTATATTTATATTATTCCTTTATAGCTAAAAAAGTCAAGTAGAAGAACTACTTGACCTTTAATTTTATCTATGCCCTTTTACATAAGAGAATTGACTTGCTGTAGCACCATCAAATACTCTATAAGAAACAACACCTAATCCACTGAAGTTTGATTCAGAAATTAGGATTGAACCATCAGGTCTTACATCTTCTACAAAAGCAACGTGGCCATAAAAATCAATAGAACCTGCTTGACCTGGTGCGAATGATAAAGCATCACCGATTTCAGGTTTATTACTTACCGTATAACCAGGTTTTAATCTCCAATCTCCACCGTTACCCATATAAGGGTCGAATGAAATACCGAATTGAGCGGCTCTGTTATATACGTACCAAGTACATTGACCCCAAGGATATGTAGCTGAAGTATAACCAGATGTATCAATTGGTTTACTTAATTTAAATCCACCTGGGACTGAATTAGCTGTAGTTCCACTTGAAACATTGTAATTAGTATAAGTAGCATAATATTGTGTAGATTCTTTCTTCGCTTCCTCTACGACTTTATTATACTCTTTTTCAATTTTGTCAACTTCTTGTTTTTTGTCTTTTTCTTTAGCAACTGCTTCATCTAAACGAGCTTTTGCTTTTTCAACATCTGTTGTAGACTTGTCTAAATTAGCTTTTGCTTTAGCAGCTTCTAATTTGTAGTTCACTACTGTTGAATCTTCATTACCTAAAAGATTTTTAGTATTTGTGTTTTCAAACAATTTACCAGTATCTTTGTTGATTTCTTCTTCTGACAATCCAATAGCTTGTAATTTTTCTTTTTCAATCTTTGTTTTGTCATGGGCATTTTTAACTGAATCTTTTGTTTGTTCAGAATCAGTATTTAATTTATTGTAGGCTTCTTGAAGCGATTTAGTTTCTTTTGATAATTTTTCTAAATCTGTCTTTGCTGAAGTCAATTGGGTTTTCAATTGATTTAAATAATTAGCTGTTACTTCAGAAACTTCAACTTCGCCAATTGTAGTTTCGTTAGCAAATGCTGGACTTACATTGATAAGTGAAGTGAACATTGCCAACATTACTACGCTTTTAAAAAGTTTGTTTTTCTTCATTTGAGCTCCTTTTTATAAAAATTTTATAACATACTATATCAATAAAATTTAATATTTTCCTTTGTTTTTTGTTAAAACAGCATTTAAAAACAAAAGATAGGAATTAAAGATAACTCCTATCTTTGTTATAGCTTTAATGTTCTAAGCAGTTTTAGGAACACTTGTTACTGGGTGATTTGCTTTGTAAAACAAGTTACCAGCATTCATGTGATGTTTAAATTCTTTTTCATCAATCCAAAAGTTGCGGCCCAATGTTCGTACTTCATATTGTGTTCCATTTTCTGTTTGTTTTGTTTTGCGTGTAAAAATCATTTCTTATAATTCCTTTCCTTATTTCTTAAGCATTTTTCGTGCTTGACGGTAAGCTTTGTCTTCAATACGGTCTAAATCTTTTTCAAGTTTAATACCATGTTTCTTTGAATAAGCAACAATTGCTTTATTCTCTGAAATAAAACCTTGTCCGTCATTAGAGTCTAACACCTCACCGTTTTTACCAACAACAACAAAGCGTTTTTCGCTATGTTGTTTTGTAAGATGTTCACTTACAATAGCTTTGAAATCTTTCATAAATTTCACCTTTCTATTTTTTATTTTAATTTATTCTATCAAATTTTTACCTAGCTGTCAATTCTTTTTCAATCTTATTGAGTATTAAATCTTTATCTGATAAAATATTCTCAGTTAAGCTTAAATCAAAATCCTTATATTCTAAGTAACTTGTTTCACTAGGGTGTAAAAATGCTTCCTCTTTAGGCAGAATGCCATCTCTATTTAATAGATTTTTGATTTGTTGCTCTTTTGAAATCTCTAATTTAATAGTGATTCCATTTAAATCAGAAACACCCTTTAATTCATTAGGAAAACGACCATCTGTTATAAGAGCTACATTTCCTAAATTGTTAATTTCTAAAATCTTATCAACTGTCTTTTGAACCCAATAATTTTCATTATGTTTTCGTCTGACATCTGTACCCCAATATTGAAGCATAAATCGAATAGTAGAATTTTTGTTTTTAACAGTTAATTCATCTATATTTTTAAATGCAACCATTGTTATATATAATGGTTTTATTTCATCTTTAGACACATTCATTTCATAAGCAACATGCTCTAAACTAGCATTATTTCTAAGCAAATTGATAATATGTTCAACTTCTTCTTTAAGAGCATCTGCAAATGAAATTTTCACTATATTGGAATATGTATCTTTTATTAGAGTACCAACATAATCCTTTCCAAATCCCATTTTACCTGCAATGACGATTGCTGGAACAATTTTTGAATCAATTTTATTTTTCATATAAAGCTTTTAACCTTTTTGATAGTTTGTAAGCAAGAATTGTATCTTGATGAGCTAATACTAGAGATTTAATAAAACGAATATTCATTAAGTATTCTGGGTCAATTACTTCAAATGTTTTATTTTCTTCCACTAACAATTCAATAGCTTCTTCCTTACTGCACAATTCATTATGATTGATTGTTTCAGTAAATGAACCTCTAGGGCTTGCTTTTACTTTTTCTGTATATTCTTTTAATAGTTTTTTAGCTGTTTTATATTTATCACTCAAGTTATCAGCAATTTTATCTAATTCATTAACTTGAGCCATGATTAGTTCAATATATTGAGTATTTTCCATAATTCCTTTCCTTTAAGTTTCTTTTTATGTTACTAACTTATTGTTATAAGTTTCATCCTTGATAGTTATATTATTCCATTTTTAGCTATTGCTTGAAAATTTTCAATAAAAGTTTTATTACTTTGATTTTTCCTACCTTTTTTGACATAAGCTAAATGTTGCTATAGCAACGTTTACTCCTATTTTGATATACGACTTTGATAAAAATATTTTTACAAAGGAGTTTACAATTGAGCAAAAAAATCTTATTATCTCAATATGCAGGTGCTAAGGTAGCAATTGGACTAGCTACAATTGGTGGGGTTGGTGCAGTAAGTCATAATATAATTAGCCAAATGACTTCAACACCGACAGAAGCAGAAACAAAAACAAATAATCAGAGTGTTGCAGAATTAAATACTATTTCTAAAGTTTTATTACCAACAAGAATATCAAGTATTTTAGACGCTCCTATAAGTCCAACAGCTGTTACTGAATCTAATTCAAATAATAAAGTGGAATTAGAAACACTCAATTTAGAAAATTCTATCAGAACAGAAAATGAAGTATTACCATTTGAAACTGAAGTTATATATAATGATGATAAACCATCAAATTATGTTAATTTAATCCAAACTGGAACAAATGGTTCTCGTAATACTACATTTGTTGATTCTTTTGATGAAAAAGGCAAACTCATTCAATCAGTAAAAACTTTTGAAGAAAATGACGCGCCTAAAAAGCAAATTATAGAAATTGGTACTAAAGAAGTTGAAGAACAGAATGAAAATCCTACTATTCCAACTGAAATTATTACGAATGAAACAAATGCTAATGTAGAATTAGATTCTAAAACTATTATAGAAACAATCCCTAAAGATACTGTTTATAGCATTGACGAAAATCTAAAAAAAGATGAAAGCTATACTGTAAAAGGGGAAGATGGTGAAAAAATAGTAACAACTAATACAATTTCTGTTAATGGAGTTGAAGTTCACAAAAAAATTATAAAAGATGAAGTTGTTACTCCAGCAATCCATGATGTTACTTATATTTCAGAAGAAGAATATAATAAGAAAGTTACTTCAGAAGATTTAAAAGAAATTGAAGTAACAGAACAAGAAGAAAAAACTACTGAAGAAAAAACAACTACTGAAGAAAAAGCCACTGAAGAGAAATCAATTGAAGAAAAAGTAGTAACAAAAGAAGAAAGAAATACTGCTCCAAAAGTTTTAGAATTTCAAACTACTATTATTCAAGATGATAACTTACCAAAAGGCTCTATTGTCATTGAACAATTAGGTGTAAATGGTAGCGAATATGATGTTTACCAAGATGTTTTTGTTAATGGTAATTTAGTATCATCTACTATTGCACGTACTGTTACTACTCAACCTATTCAACAAATTGAGCGACATGGAACTAGAACAGATGAAACCAAAGGGCCAGGCCCTAGTGAGGAAGTTAGAGAAACTTTACATGAGGATAAAAAAGGAATACCTGGGGCAGAAGCTGTTCAAAAAGTAGTAAAAGAAACTAATAAAAAAGATTTAAAAATAGAAGTTGTTTATGACGAAACTCTCCCAGAGGGAACTGAAGAAATTATAGAAAACGGTCAAGAAGAAGTGATTGAAACAACTTATAAAATTACTTCTGTTAATGATGAAGTTGTTTCTAAAGAAAAACTTAATGAAGAAAAAACTCAAGAAGCCAAGACTCGTGTAGTTAAAAAAGGAACTGGAAAAACTACTAAATCATACGACAATACAATAACAAAAATTCCATTTGAAACAGAAATTGTAGAAGATAATACTTTATTACCAGAAGAAAGCTATATTAAACAAGAAGGCTTAACTGGTTCAGAAGTAACAGAATATGAAATAACTTATATGAATGGTAATCTAATTTCTAAAGAAGTTACTTCTACTCATAGAATAAAAGAACCAACAAAAGAAATTAAAGTTGTTGGAACTAAAGTTGCTCAAAACAATTCTTCAAATAATAATTATCCAAATGGTGTAGTTAAAACAAATAACGTAGTTGATTTAGGAAAAACCAGAGATATAACAATAAAACAAGGATTAGATGAAGGTGATGTATTACCAAATAATATGACAGTGGAATATTTCACAATAACTGATAATACTTCTTTAGAAAAGATTGTTACTCTATCAGAAGATGAAAGATACCAAAAATCTAGCAAAGAATATTATAATGCAATGGTATTTAATCATGAGGGCAATTATATAGAAGCAGGTATGCCTTTATCTCAAGGTAGTGTTGATTACATTAACGAGCATTTAGACAGCAATCTTCTAGCTATGTATATGGAACAATATATAAATGAGTTGAGAACTTCATTAGGTAAAAAACCATTACGTTATAAAGCTGAATTGCAACAAGGAACACAACAAAGAGCTGATGAACAAGCAAAATTAGGTTCATCAAAAAGTAATAGAATGGCTCATACTAGACCTGATGGTACTGAATTTTCTACAGCGTTTAAATACTTAAACAATTCTGGTTTGACACATCAAGAAGATAGATTAGGTGAAAACACTGCTATGCTACCTTCTTCTAATCCATATTTGTTAACTTCAGAAAAGAAAATAGCTGAAGAATTATTCAAACAATGGAAAAATTCACCTGCCCATTATGAAAATATGATTGATGATAGTTATAAATATTTCTCATTTGCTGTATCAGTAGGTAGAACTACTTCTAATATGGAAGAATATTCTGAACTTTACCCATCAATAATTGGTGTACAAACATTTGAATTAGGCTAAAAAATAAAAAGTACTAGATTTCTCTAGTACTTTTTTATTCTTCTTCATCTTCTTCTAAGTAATCTTCTAATGGAAGTTGATTAAGTAAATCTTTCAGTGCAATCAATTCTTGAGCAGAAAATGTCATACCTTTACCAGCTTTCTCGTAATCTTCGTCCCATGTACGAATGTCAAATTTTGGTGCATAGACACCCCAACTTGTTAGAGTTAATTGCTTTTTAGAATAATCTTGGTCTTCGCCAAGGAAGCCAAATACTTGTTTTACTTCTTTTGAAAATTTAGCCATAATAAAACTCCTTGTTAGTTATTTATATATATTATATAATAATTTGCTAGAAAAAACAAGAATAATGTTAATCATTCTTGTTTTTCTTAGTTTAATTTAGTGAATTTTTAATTGAAGCAGAAGCTTTGAATTTCAAGCTACGTGACTCAGGAATTGTAATCTCTTTACCTGTTTGAGGATTATGTCCTTTACGAGCAGGTCTTGTTACTTGTTCAAAATATCCTAAAGGTGTTTTAACTTTTTCTCCACCGTTTGATTTTTTAAGTACTAAACCAAAAACATCTTCAATTCTTTCTAAAGCTTCTTTTTGAGTAATTTCACGTTTCTCTGCATAAGCTTTCGCTAAATCTTTAACACTAATTGTCATATATTATCTTCTCCATTTTGGGTGTATATTTTATTTTTTGTATTTTAAAAATCTATATTTTCTTAGCCACCCATGCTTTAATTGAGAAAATATAGATTTTAATAAGTTTTATATCAGACTAAGTCTAAGTAAGTAACGTTTTCTAATTTTTCATAGAATGAGTATAGTACACCGTTAATCAAAATCAAATCAAGAATTTCCGGGGCTAAACTATCTTCTACATAATTTTCCACTTCAAATTTATATTTTAACAATACAGATTCTAATTCTTCTTCAGTTAGATTTACTGTTGCCAATCCTTTAAAAAATTTATCTTTATTTGATAGAGAATGAATTAGTTTGTCAACCTCTTCTTGTCCTAGCAATTCGTTAATATGTACTACTTCATCTTTTGGCACAACAATTTCACTAGTAATTTTTAATTCACCATCTTGATAATAAGCTGCATTTGACATTAAAGAATATTCTGGGTATTCATTTATTCCTAATACTAGAAATAATTTATGTAGTTCAACTACATTATCAAAATAAACTCCTAAATCGCCCAACTGAAATTTAATCAAATTTTTATTCATCTTTTTCTCTCCTTTATTTTCTAAAAATATTATATAACAAAACTTTCAATTTGTCAAATATTTTTTGTTTGTAATATTTTTAGTTTTTTATTGAGTTGATTAGTAGTTATATTCATTTTCTGAATCTTTGGGAATGATACAAGAATAGAAGCGTCTGTATAATCCCAAACAGTTTCAGTTTTGTCTTTTGTAATTATATAAGCTCTTGGATTATGGTCAGAGATTCTTACTAAGAAATTATCACCAGGTGCTTCTTGAATATCAGGCCTTATCTTGTATTCATAGCCATTTTTATCAAGATAATCTATTGTATCTTTTAATGATGATTTTTCAAAAATAAAATAAGAACTTGCTGATGCTCGAGAGAATGATTTGTCAGAAATGTGCTTTTCGTTTTGAAGATAGAATTTTGCAGCTTCTGCTCTATATTCAATAATTTTATTAAATTCTTTATAGAGTTTCTTCTGTTTCTGTTTTAAAGCCTTATAAAAGGGGTCATTTTGTTGAAATTTACCTATAAAAGACTCTTTTGATGGACATTTTTTTTCAGTTCTATCCATGACTTTTTTTAATTTTATATATTGTTCTTCAGCTTGTTTTAATATATTTTCTTCTTTATGCTTTATATTTTTTAAACGAATTTCCATATGTTGACTTTCAATAATTTCATCTATTTTACAATGTTTAGATAATTCAGTTTCAGTCGTTATATTTTTTGCAATAAAGGCATTTAGATTATCTGAATATAATTGAGCTTTCTCTACTGTATCAAAATGCGGTGAAATACTTTCATAAGGACAATTACCTTGCTTAGCTTTACAAATACTTGGTTTTCCATTTGGTCCAACATGATAAGTCATAATTTATCCCTCTTGATGATTTTTTAAATATGTTTCAAAAGGTAAGATATAATTTTTATATTCATTAGAATAATGCTCTTTGATTTGTTCTAGCTCATAAACATACGGTGTATACTTCACAACTAATCTTTTACTAAGATAATTTGTTGCTAATGAAACGTATCGCTTACCTGAATCCTCATCAAGATTTGCTTTATGAATAGTATAAATTACACCTTCCAAAACAGAATTGTATTTTTTATCCATGTTTTTCTCCTTATTAGTTTTTTAAAATATATCATTCTTTTATTGATATAAAATTTAAAAAAGAGGTTATTAAGCAATGCTATATTTTTATGTGTTAGGTGCAGTAGCTTTGCTATTCGTCTTGATTTCTATATTTAAATTCTTGTGGAGATTTGAGATATTTATTGCAAAAATGAGCTTGGCTTGGGAAATTATTTCTTGGCTTGTTTTAATAGTAATTTTCGCTATTGCCGTCTGGTTTATATACTTCAATTAAGTTGTAGCTCTTTGCTACAACTTTTTCCTTGATATGCTACTAAAAAAGGAGTATATAAATGTATCACATAAATCATGAGGGAGAAGTAAAAAAATGTAGAGCATTTATAAGACCTTGTCCTTATGCAAAAGATAAACATTTTAGAACAAGTTTTGAAGCTATGCAAGAAGCAACAGAACTTAGAACTTCTTACGAATTTAAAATTAAACAAATTTTACAAGAATTAAAAATGTTTGATAAATATTATGAAGAAGCCGAAAGAGACTATGAAGATTTATCTATTGTAAAAGAAGATGTAAAAAATATTGTAGAAAGTAAAGCAAGTATGAACTCTCATTATAGAAAAGTTGTGAGTAATTTACTGGGCGATGAGATTGGAAACAATATTAGTACAACAAAAGGTCTTGTACATTACTTCAATGATAACAACAAATCATTTCTTTTAAGTAATTTTGATGAAGTTGAAGCAGAAGCTATTTCTGATGTGAGTAAAATTATGGATAGCACTGAAACTTTTAGAGACCCTAATAAAAAATACTCTGTATATCATGATTCTTTACAGAGAAGAATGAGAACTACTAGACAAATTATTGAAGCATGTCATGAATTAGGTATCAATATAGATAAATATAACTTTGAATATGTTGTTGGTGATGACCACCCTTATAATTTCTTTGACTCTATTACTGTTGATGAAAATGGTGAAATCAACAATCTTTACTACTTAGGGTTAGAGGGGCAAAATTTCCATGCAGAACCAGCTAAAGTTACAAAAATTGAAAATGATTTGTTATATACTGAAAACCACCCAGAAGGCTTGTCTTTACCATTAACTTATCAAGAAAAGAACAGAACTGTTAGAGATACTGCAAGAGCAATTTTCTTTAGAGATAAAACTGTTAAAGGACAGCATGTTGATTTTGCTAGAAATAAATTTTGGAATACGACTCCTATTGAATGGGACTCTACAATTGATACAGACTCAGATTTAAAATGGGGTATAGATAAAAACTATGACCATCATGACTCACATCAAGTAAAAGATTTTTCAGCTATCATGGCAAGACAAGATATGCAAGGTAAAGAAAGTTTTACATTCACAAAACCACTTGTTTTACCAAATATGACAAAAGAAGAAGCTATTGCTGATGCTAAAAGAAGATTAGAAGAAGCAAGAAGCGAATGGCCATTTTAAATACAAAAAAGCTAACTAAATGGTTAGCTTTCTTTTTATATGCCTCTTCCTAATTAAATATTTCCATAAATGGATAGTAAATTAAATTCTATTAGGCTATATTTTCAAAGTTATATCACAGATTTTGGAATAATAAAAATAAAAGAAAGGAATTACTAAAAATGAAATTTTACTATCATAATTTTAAAGACTTGAGAGGAAACCATATCAAATATTTTGCTAATGGTGATGATTTTAAGGTTGAAGAAGTATTTACTACTATTTCACATAAAAATGTTTTAAGAGGTTTTCATACATCAAGCAAACAAGAAAAACTTATCAAAGTGTTAAATGGCTCTTTACATTTGATTACAGTAAATGAAGAAACAAAAGAGATTAGTCATTACGACATGAATGTTGACTCTGAACCAATCTTTATTCCATTGAATACTTGGGTAGGCTATGTTATCAAAGAAGATAATACAATTGTTAATTATATTTGTTCTGGTAAATTCTCACCAGAAACAGATTTAACTTGCTCTCCTAAATCATTTTCAAACGAATGGCTTTGGCCAATTCCATATTCAGAAATTATTATCTCGGAAAAAGATGATAAAGCAGAAATTAGACAATTATAAAAGAAAAGGATTTTTTAATCCTTTTCTTTTTTTGCACTTTTTATTTAAAAATACCCAAAAATACTCAAAAAAGCCGGTAAAATACTGAAAACAACCGGTAAAATACTTATATTATGACCAAAAATACTGATACTAATGGGTAAAATACTGTTTTTTATCATTACGCCATTTTGCAGATGCTCTAAACAGTTGA